>JACCDW010317455.1_pt1 | contig 17647 bp, 25 predicted proteins | sample 7449781 | NCBI WGS metagenome assembly JACCDW01 (sample SAMN15323449, study PRJNA562643) | freshwater metagenome | isolation source: river surface water | place: USA:Blue River Watershed | collected 2017-08-18
CTTTTATTATTCATTTAAATCAATATTGAAATTGTATACGTTCGTCATTTTGTGTGTTTATTATCAAATCATTTTGAGTTAATATCGTATAGTTAAAATTAGAAGTTGTAAGAATTTCATCTATATTTGGTAACACATAATCTCTCAAATCAGTACTATAATCCAATTCCACATCAAAATACTCAGAATAATCAACCGTAATTCTTATATTATCGGTCGATTCCATTAAAACATCATAAAGTTCTGAATTGTCTACTGTGACTTTTATATTATCAGTTGTCTCTAATAAAAAATCATAAAGTTCTGAATTATCAACTTTTATATCTATAAATCCACGATAAAACTTTAAAATATTCTGATTAGACATGATAATATAAATATCTTTCATAAGATTTGATATTTATATAAAAGTCTATTTAATGAATAATTTTATAAAACAGATTATTGAGGAGAAATTCGCATCAAAAGCACAACAAAGATTTTTCTATGCTAAAGCAAACGAAAAAGACGCGTCTAAGAAAGAGAAGAAAAAATGGGGTAAATGGGCGAAAGAATTTTCTTCAGATACGGATTTTGAAAAAATACCAGAAAAAGTCGGTGAAGACAAAAACCAATTAGAATTACAATTTGATGAAATTGTTGATAAAAGAGGAAATATCAGAAGAAGTAAAAAACCTACAGATTTAAGAAGTAAAGGTGTGAGTTCTAATTCTATAACAGATAGAGTTGTAAAAACAGGTGGTGGTACTATGGGGGTACATGGTGTACATGGTACCCATACCTCATTAAGATATTGGGCGGAAGGTGAAGAAATAACAAAAGAAAAATTATTAGAAATTTCACTAAATGGCGCTTTAGGTGCTGAAGATACCATAATGAAACCAGGTGGACCCGCTGATTATGATGAGGCAAAGAAAAAAATGGAAAAATTAGTAGGTGATGAAGATGAGGCCGAAGATAGATTAGAAAAAATGGGTTATGATGAAAAATTACCTGAAGATAAAGTGAGACTTGTTGAAAACCCAAAAAAGTTTATGGAAGAATACATTGAAAGTGTTTTATCCAAAAAAAACAAAGACAATGATATTGTGTCAAAAAATAACGAAAAAGAAATTAAAGAATTAAATCCTATTGTTTTAAAACAAATCACTTCTTTAAAAAACACTATGGATAGTCATGGTTTAAGTATTGATGATGTTATTAAACATTTGAATAAAGACAATGAATAAAGATTTAAAACATAGGATATTTGATATTCCACAAAATATTTTGGATAAAATAAACCACACAATTGTTGGTTTACAAGGAAAAAATGTACGTGGTATACAAAGAGCGAAAAAATTATTGAATGACAAAAAAGTTAAATACGGCCAATTAAAAAGGATAATACACGATTTACAAAATATTGATAAAATAAACGAAAGACTAAAATATGAATTAGCTGGTGGTGATTTAATGGATAAATGGGGAAAACCTTTTTTAGATGGTGAAAGAGATTTAGTTAGTAATAGAAAAGATTCAAGAAAAAGAGCCGACGAAATTGGTGGAATCACAGGAGAAAGAAACAATACCCACATAAAAAAACACACAAAAAAACCTGATTTTTTACCACCCACAAATTTGATAAAAAGTAATTCACATAAATCTTCAATATCATCAATCAAATTAGGTAAACTATTTGAAGATGAAATAAAAAAAATAAAAAAATTAATTATATACTAAAATGGCAAAGACTCAATTAGAAATTATTGCGGAAAAATTAAGAAATGAAACGTTGGCCAGAAATCCCTATACCTCAAATAACTTTTATTCTTCAGTTAATAAAAACGCATTATCTGATGGTGATGAAAAAGGTAAAGGTGAGTTAGATGGTAAAATTGGTTCATCTATTGATATACTAAATCGTATTGATAATACGGGTAGAAATAAGTTCGGTGAAAATAACAAATACCCTGATTTCGAATAATATATTAAATGAATTTCAATAACGTATTCGATTTTATTATTTCTGAGGCGAACAATATTTTAAAAACCACCTCAAACAAACCTATTGTTGATGCAATAAAGAATCGACGTAAAATTACTTTTGATTATTTCGGACCAAGAAAACCAAAAAAAGATAGTGTTAGACCTGGTAAAAGAGTAAAAGTAGAACCTGTTGCTATGGGTTTAAGTAAAAAAGGTAATTTAATTATAAGAGCGTGGGTTGAACCACCATCAGTTACAAAAACAGGATTTCAAAAAGGAAACTGGAGAACGTTTATTTTATCGAGAGCAAAAAATGTTGAGATAACAGATGAAACATTTGATTCTAAAAGACCACAGTATAAAGAAGGTAGTGATAACTCAATGAGTGTCACGTATGTTACAAGTGATTGGACTAAAAAACCTACAATTAAGAAAACAGAAAAACCAAAACCCAAACCATCACCTGTTGCAAAAACAGAACCGAAACAAAAACCCATACCAGAACCCGTACAACCTACTGTTCAAAAAACAGAACCAAAACCACAAGAATTACCACAACCAAAACCTGAGGAAAAACCACAACCTATTGAAAAAGAACCGGTACAAGAACCTGTTCAAAAGGAACCCGATTCAGAACAATTACCCGAACCAAAACCCGAGGAAAAACCAGAGGAAAACCCTGAAGATAAAAATCTACAAGAAAACATAATGAAAATTAAACATTTAATGTTTTCATAAAAAATATTACATTATAGAAAATATTTAATGATATGTCACAAACAAAAGGAACTATAAGCGAAAACGATTTAATGTATAAATTAGTACAAGCTAAAAAAGTTATGAATAAGGTAGATAAAGGTGATTATCAAAGAGGAAATGTTGATACAAATATATTAAACAACTCACCTGAAGAAATTATGGAATCAAATATTCCATCTTCAAAATCTATACCACAACCTAAAGTTCCAAATGTTAACAAAATTATGGAATCAAAATTACCAGATGCCATTAAAAAAGCAATGATTGATAATCCAATTCCACAAATATCATTAAATGAGACTTTAGATATGAATTTTGTACAGGGTGCAAAAAGATTAATGGAACAAGAGGGATTAACAAAAAAACCACAACAACAAAAACAAGTAAGTTCTACAAATACAAGTATTGATATGAATGCAATTGCAGTTCTAATTGAAAATACTGTTCGTAAAGTAATGGATGAAAAATTGAATCAAATTTTAAGTGCTCAACAAACACAAACTATTAACGAAAACCTTGTCCTAAAGGTTGGTGATTCTATATTCAAAGGTAAGATAACCGGAGTAAATAAATCCAAGTAACATTTTTATTTTCAATTTATTTTTTGTATATTATAAACATATAATGTTTTATAATGTCAAAAATTAAAATTTTAGTAATTCCATCTGATACACATGGTGTGGGTAAATTCAGAATGTTAGATCCGTATAAATTTATTGGTGATAATTACATTGATGATGTTCATGTCGATATAACGTTCGATGCTGAAAATAGAGACGAATATTTCTTAAATTACAATGTTGTTGTTTTTCACACTTTTATTCATAAAATAAATCACGATACTAATATTAATAGAATTAAATGGTTAAAGAGTAAGGGTATTAAAGTAATAATGGATATTGACGATTTATGGTTTGTTGACCAAAGACATCCGTTATATCACCAAATACGACATTCAAAAATTGGTGAGATGAAAATTGACATGTTAAAACTTGTTGATTATGTAACAACAACTACTCCCATATTTGCTAAAACAATCACCGATAAATTACACATAAAAAATGTTTTAGTTTTTCCAAATGCGGTTAACGAAGATGAACCTCAATTTAAACAACAAAAAATTGAATCTGATAAAATTAGATTTGGTTGGTTAGGAGGATCATCACATCTATATGATATACAGTTACTTACAAATGGTATATCCTCAACACATTATTCATTTAAAGATAAAGTACAATTTGTGTTGTGTGGTTTTGATTTAAGAGGTAGTGTGACTGAAATAGACCCTGCAACAGGAAAACAAAAACAAAGAGACATTCAACCTTTAGAAACTGTATGGTACAAATATGAGAAAATATTTACTGACGATTATAAAGTTTTAGATGAGAATTATAAAAATTATCTATTATCTTTCATACCAACAAAATATGAGGATATGGATAAACCATATATTAGAAGATGGACTCAAGAAATTAATATCTACGCAAAAAATTATAATTATTTTGACGTATCATTAGCACCTCTTGTGGAATCTGAATTTAACGCAAACAAATCACAATTAAAAGTTATTGAAGCTGGATTTCATAAAAAAGCAATTATTGCAAGTGAAACAAAACCATATACATTAGATTTAGTTTCGGCACTTGATAATGGAGTGTTAAACAATAGAGGAAATGCACTTTTAGTTAATCCAAATCGTAATCATAAAGATTGGGGAAAACATATGAAAAAATTAGTTGATAACCCAAATATGATTGAAGATTTAGGTAACAGATTATATGAAACAGTTAAAGATACATATTCATTAAAAAAGGTTTGTAAAGATAGAGTCGAATTTTTAAAATCAATTATTAATTAAAATAAAAATCAAAAAACATGCATTATTTAGTTACAATCGGTTATGAAACCGAACAAATGGACAGAAACGGAAATCCACGTTTACAAAAACTTAAGTACATTGTTGAAGCTGAAACTGTAGAAGAAGCAACTATTGTCGCATCAAAATACAGAGCCGGTGACACGAGATCAAGTGAGAGTATTTCAATTGTAAAAATGCCAATTGAATGTATAATCGATATGAAAAACACACCCGAATATTACAAATCCAAGTAATCATAATTAACACCAACTGTAATGGAATTCTATAGTCGAGATATTCAAATATTGAGACAATCCCAAAGTAAAATGGTTTTAGAATACACCAATTCAGTTGGTGTTAAAATTACCGTTGAAGAATTACTAAGGATTACTGATATATTTGTCGAATGTTGTTTAAGACCACAAGACAATGATTTAAAAGAGAGAATTAAAAAGCTCGATAAATGGTTAGAAGAAAAGAAAAAAAATGGATAGAAAAGAAATTGAAGAACATTTAAATAAGTTAAAAGAAATTGAAAGACAGATAAATTCTGATGAAGATATTGATACTAACTTCATGGATGAATTAAACAAAGTATTAAGTGTTTTAAATGATGATATAGTAAACGAAGTATCAAATACTACAAGTACTTCTACTGTGAATAAAAATGAATTATTAGTTAAGGTAAAAAAACTAAATCCTAATGCTGTTATCCCATCATATTCTAAAGTTGGTGATGCGGGTATGGATTTAACAATTACATCAGAAATTGAAAATACAACTTATAGTGTTACTTATGGTTTTGGTATTGCAATGGAAATACCTAAAGGTTATGTTGGTTTAGTTTTTCCTCGTTCATCGGTTAGAAATCAAGATTTAATTTTATCAAATTGTGTCGGTGTAATTGATAGTGGTTATAGAGGAGAATTACAAGCAACATTTAAAAAAACTAATGGATTAGATTCTATTAAATATAAAGTAGGTGAAAGAGGTGCACAAATTATAATTTTACCATATCCACAAGTTTATATGACAGAAGTACCTGAACTATCAAATAGTGAAAGAGGAACCGGTGGATTCGGATCAACTGGTAAATAGGTGATATTTATATTCAATAAAAGGACTTAAAAAATACAATTTTGGCGTTAAAACAAAAGACTAGAAGAGACCAACAATCCGTTACCACTGAGGATAAAAAAACATCACATAAAGATAGGATTAGACAGATAATAAAAAGACCAAAAGAAAAGTTCTTAACAAAAAATCAAGAAGAATATTGGAAAATATTGGGTGATAATCAAATAACCCTTTGTTTCGGACCTGCGGGTGTAGGTAAATCTTATATAGCAATGAAAAGAGCTGTCGATTTACTTTGGGATGATACTAATAAATACGAAAAAATAATCATAGTTAGACCCGCAGTTGAGGCTGAAGAAAAACTTGGTTCGTTACCTGGTGGTCTTGAAGAAAAGTTAGACCCTTACATATATCCATCATATTATCTATTAAATAAAATAATTGGTAAAGATGCGAGAGAATCACTTAAAGACCAAGGATATATAGAAGTTGCGGCACTCGCATACATGAGGGGATGGAATGTCGATAATACCATTCTTGTTTTTGAAGAAGCACAAAACGCAACACCAGCACAAATAAAATTATTATTAACTCGTATCGGGTTTAATTCTAAATTCTTTTTATCAGGTGATTTAGAACAATCAGACAAATTCAAAGACAAAACAAAATCTGGATTATACGATGCTAAAAAAAGATTAGAGGGTGTAAAAGGAATTGGTGTTTTTGAATTCGGTAGTCAAGATATAGTTAGAAATCCAATTATTAGTGAAATTTTACAAAGATATGATTAGTATTTACTTATAGTCTTTATTAATTTATATTTCATTTATGGAAATTTTTATTAGTATTGACGGTGTATTAAGAAATACAATTCAAAAATTTGATTATCATTATAAAGATGCATTTTTCGAAACTGAACGTGAAGATAATTTCGAATATAAAATAACAGAACCAATTTATAATAATAATCTTTTAAATTCATATTCTTTTCAATCCAAAGAAGAATTTGAATATTTTTTATTTATCGAATATCCAATTGAAATTTTTGGTCACGCTGGATTAAGTTATTCAACAACATTTACTGATTTAAATAAATTGATTCATGATAACCCACAACATAATTTTACATTAGTTGGTTTAGATGAATTAGGTAAATCAAGACCAGCTACGTTATTCTTTTTATCTAAAAATGGTTTTTTAGGTTACAACATAAAATTTTCAACATCAAAAGAAATTGAAAATTTATGGAATCAATGTGATTATTGGATTACCGATAATGAAAATATTATAAATAAATGTCCCGAAAATAAAAGTGTTATTAAATTTAAAACAGATTATAATCAATACTTTACTTACAAAAAGGAAATATCTAAATTAATAGAAATAAAAGAACCATGGTTGAACTATTCGGAAAATCCTACTACATCGATATCGACGGAATCACAGAAAAATGTAGAACAGGAAATCAAATAAAAGAAGAAGATGGAAGTGAAACTACAGAAATTAATATTTTCAAATATGAAATTATAAAAATGTGTTTAGAAAGAGTCCTAAATGAATTTAATGAGGCGGATGAAGAACTTGGTGCATTTGCACAAAATGGAACAAGCCCATCATTCAAAATAGCATTCAATACATTAATAAAAAATGAAATTTTAATAGAAGAAGATGAGTAATACAGAAAATGTTTCAAAATTAGAATCTGCACTAATCAGATTAAAATCAAATGAAAGTATCGTATATTTTCTAACATATGATACTAAAAATAACGCAAGAGCATCAGTAAAACATATTTACGATTTAGCTCGTACATTAAAAGATAACGGAACAACCGTAAAAATTTTAGTGGAAGATAAAAATTATACTGGTGTTAGTGGTTGGTTAGGTGACAGATATAAAGATATACCTGTTGTCTCAATTAAAGACGATAAAGTTGAATTGAAAATTGACGATATCTTAGTTGTACCTGAATATTTTTCAAACGCTTTACAACAACTATCAAATGTAAGATGTGTAAAAGTTATGTTGGTACAACAAAAAGAATACATATTCGAAACATTACCTATAGGAAGTAAATGGATTGATTATGGTTTTGATAAAGTAATTACTACGACTGAAGCTTCAAAAAAATATATTTTAAATTATTTTCCTGAATCTTTAGTTTATATTATACCACCAATAATCGGTGATGAATTCAAAGAAATTGAATTACCACTAAAACCATATGTCGCAATTAGTTGTAGAGATAGAGGTGTACATAGAAAAATAATTTCAGAATTTTACATAAAATATCCGCAATTAAGATGGATTACATTTAGAGATATGGTTCAAATGAGCTATGATGATTTTTCAAATAATTTGAAAGAATGTATGGTGTCATTATGGGTTGATGATGAATCAACATTCGGAACATTCCCATTGGAATCTATGAAATGTGGTATACCTGTAATTGGTAAAATACCGGATACAGAACCAGATTGGTTAAGTGAAAATGGAATGTGGACATATGATTCAAATAAATTAGTTGAATTATTAGGTACATATATTTTAGCTTGGATTGAAGGTATTGAATTAACTGAAGAAGTTAAACAAAAAATGAGAGATACTTTATTACCATATGAAACAGAAATTACCAAAAATAATATTATTTCAATTTTTAATTCCTTAAAAAATAAAAGAGTTGAATCAATAGAATCTGCTTTACAAAAATTAAAACAAGAAGAAACTGTATGAAAAAAATAACTATCATTTTACCTTTACATAAAATTGATGAACTTTATACTGAAATGTTAAAAAATTCAGTAGGTTCTATTGAAAATTTTCACAATGATGTAAAACTTCTTATTGTTTGTCCTAATGATATTTTATCAAAAATTAAAGAAATTGATTTAGGTCAAAAATTAGAAATTATATATCTAAGTAATAATGGTCAAATAGATTTTTGTTCTCAAATAAATCTTGGTATCACAAATTGTGATACTGAATGGTTTTCTATTTTAGAAGTTGACGATGAATACAAACCAATTTGGTTAAAAACATTCAATGAGTATTCAAAAATTTACCCTGATGTAAGTATATTTTTACCTATTGTTAAAGATATTAATACCGAGGGTAAGTTTGTTAGTTTCACAAACGAATCCGCTTGGGCGTACGGATTTACTGATTTACAAGGTTTTATTGATAATGAAGTTCTTTTAGATTTTCAGAATTATCAAATTAGTGGTGGAATTTATAAAACCGAAGTCATTAAAGAAAATGGTAATTTAAAAGAAAATATTAAATTAACTTTTGGGTATGAATTTTTATTGAGACTATCTCACAATGGTGTAAGAATAATGGTTTTACCAAAGGTAGGATACCAACACACGAATTTCAGAGAAGACTCATTATTTTGGAACTTCAAAAATAATGAAAGTACTAAGTTAAAAGAAGAGGAAGTTAAGTTTTGGTTAGATACGGCCAAAAAAGAATTCTTCTTCAAAAATAAACGAGAAGTAAATTATATTGACGCTTAATGCCGAGAAAAAGAACCCAAAAAATATATTTTGGGGAGGACCAAGAACAAGCGGTAATAAGATATCTAGAATCTGAATCCGAAGACGAAAGAAATAAGATATTCAATGAATATTTAAGAGAGCCTCTAATTATAATGGTCGAAAGTATAATTCGACGATACAAATTATATAGAAAAGACATGGAGTTTGAAGAAATTCATAATGATACCATGTCGTTTTTAATAACCAAAATAAATAAATTCGACCATACAAAGAACCATAAGGCATATTCGTATTTTGGTACAATATGTAAGAACTACCTTATGGGTGCAATACAAAAAGATACCAAAGAACAGAACAGGAGTGTTTCTTATGATGACATATCATCAGATATAGAAGATAGAGCGGATTTATCATATACCATAGATGAATACGTAATTGATTATAGGGACATCATTATAAAATTAACAATTACATTAGAAGAGTTTATAGAAAAGGAGAGTTTATCAGATAACGAACAAAAACTTGGATATGCTTTATTGGAAATTTTTAACAATTTTGATAAGATATTTCAGGTTGGGGACGGTAATAAATTTAACAAAAACCTTATCTTATTATCCCTTAGGGAAATGACATCTTTGTCGACTAAAGAAATTAGGATATCACTTAAAAGATTCAAGAAACTATACGATGGTATTTTAGTAGGGTTTTTAGAATAAATCTATTTATTGATATGAGAACACAAAGAAATAACATTAGTTTAGATGTTGATTCGGCTTTAGCTTTAATGCAGGAAATTTATAACGATGTTGTTGAAAATCGTAATACTGCATCTCAAATAATGAGAAAAATGATGAGTTTTATGAAGGATGCTGAGGACATGAGTGTAATTGGTCCTGTTATTAAAGAACAACAAAAAATACTAAACGATTGTACTGAAAAGAAGATTTCACTAGTGAAACTACAAGGGGTATTGTTAAAACAAACCAGTGGTGGTGGTAAAAACATGCCAATGGGTAAGTTAGATTTAACCGATGAGGATAGAGAATTATTGGAAAAATTGGTAAACAGTGAAGATGATAAGCCTGAAAAATATAAACTATAATGGCAGAAAATTTAAAGAAAAAAAAGGACCTTATTAAGGCCAAAATTGATGTCATAAAAAAAATAGCTGATGACCCTAAATCGAAGGTCGATTCTTTTGTAGACGATAAGTTGAAGGATTTACCATCAATAGATGGAGGTAAATTAGGTAAAAAAATTTCAGATTTAGAATCAAAATTAAAAAAGAAAATAGATAACAAAACTGATATTTTCAAAGATTTGACGGAAATGGTTGAGAAATTTCTCGATAAACCAAGTAAAAAAATTGAACCGTCAAATAAAATGTTTTCTAAACAAAGATTAAAACAAGTTACACAAGAGTCAATACAAGCAACAACAAGAACCTCAAAACAAATTATTATAGATACCGCCCAAAAAGTTCTTTTTGCAGGCGATGGAATCTGCGGTTCAGATAAATCATTATCAAATACAACTATTGTATTAAAACCAAAAGAATTCGATTTTATGAATGTTCTCACAATTGACCCTACAAGTAATGTTGGTCAAATTGTTTATGAACAATCAAATTCAAATGGATTAGTTAAAATGAATACTAAGTTATATGATCAGTTTTCACTTGGTTCGACTCAATATGATTTTGTAACAAAAAATAATAACACTATATTTTCTATGACTTGGGATGAAAGTAATCAGGAATATTCTTTCACAGGTTTAGATTCAAATTTTAAAAAGGTTGGTGATTTTTTATCTGATTATTATTCAAATATAGAATTTGTTGATTTATCTGGTATAACTAAAACTGCCATGATGATGACCATACAAACTGACCCAAGTGCACCTCCATTATTTGAAAAGGGGATTAATGATTTAAATAGATTATTAAGTAAGATTTTAAAGGCATGTGGTAACAGTCAATCTAATGGACTTAATCAAAATACATCAAATCAATTTAACGAAAATGACCAAGACGAAGAATTTTTCTTTGATTTTGATGATTTAGAAGGTATTGATTTGGACGACGAAAGTAGAAGATATCAAAAGGTTTTAAAATTTGTTGATTGTGGTAATTTAGAAGTTCCATCAAGACCCGAACATTTTGAAGATTTTGTTTACCTATCTAAAGGAAACTTGAATGATGCTGTTGACGACGTTTTAGAAAACGTGGCGTTATCAGCATATCAAGATTCAGGTCAAACTATTGTAATAGATAATTTACATTTAAATTTATTAAACAATTTTATTTTGAATTTACCTAAGGCGTTAATCGGTTTAGTATTATCACCAAAGTATATTTTACCTATTATTTTAATTTATAAATCTGTGGTTATGCAAGCTGGTACTATTATAGAAACCGCAAAAGATTTTATGAAAAAACTTAGTAAATTTTTTAAAGAAGTAATAAAACAACATTTTTGGAAATTTATAACTGAATTTTGGAAAAGAATAAAAAAAGATTTATTAACATTTTTACAAACAATTGCTTTTAAAATATTAAAGAAAAAACAAAGAAGAATGTTGGCAATTGTTAGTTCTTTAATTGCACTTTTAACTAAACTTTTAGATAAGAACTTAGGTGATTGTAATTCTTTATTTAGTTTAATTGGTAAAACAATTGATACTGCACTTTCAGGTGGTGGATTCAATTTACCAATACCACCACCACTTTTATTGGCAGCAAAACTAAGAGGTGGTTATAGTACAGATAGGGCACAAATAAATGTTTTAGAAAATTTACAAGCTGCCGGTTTTAATATTAATCCTGTTTTTGGTGAAAGAAATATGATGGGTGATTTTGTTAAAGCAATGATTGATGGTCACGATGATGAATTTAAAAATAACAATAAACTTCTTGGATTTACTATTCCAGGAACTACTGAAACTATGGGTATTATAGTTTAATATGGAAAAAGAAAAAATACTAAAAGTTTTGAACGAAGTAGAAAATAAATCAAATAAAGATTTATTTGAAGTTCAAGAAGTTTTATATAATGAACACGAAAAAACAAAAAGTCTAATTATAGATTTGACAAGACATTTAGAAATAATTGAAAATTCATATGATAAAGTTGATAAAGAATTAAAAAAAAGAAACATTAAATGAAATTAATTGACATCGGTATATGTGTAGATAATAAAGACCCAAGAGGATTGGGTAGAATAAGATTTGTAAGATATACTGATTACGTTGGGGAACTTGAAAACGCTGTTCAATATGAACAATGGGATGATAAAGATGTTTTTATTGCTCAACCTTTTTTACCTGTCAACATTAATATGATTCCCGAAATTGGACAGTCAGTTAAAATAATAAATTATGATAACGAGAAAGAAACTGTAAATACTGAATATATTTCAGGACCGTTCACAACAGCACACGATTTTAAAAATCAAACACACTCTAATCAAGTTGAAAACACATCATATGGTGTTTTCGCAAAACACGGTGAAAATATATTCGATAAAAATGGAAAATATAGAGAACCTAAAGCCGAAGGTTCATTAGCAAAAAATTCTGATTATGGTTTATATGGAAAATATGGTTCAGATATAATATTCACAGATGATGGTCTACATATAAGAGGTGGTAAATTGATTAGTAAACCATTTGCTAATCTTAACCAAAAAGAGAAATTGATTAACCATCCAATTATGTCAGCAAATGACAAAATCGCATCATTACATTTGAAAAAATATCCAAAAAAACTTACTTATGTTGAGAATGAGATTACAGAGGAAAAAATTGAAACAGGTCAAGTTAAACATTTTGTTGAGTATAGTTTAGATAGTGTATATTTTACGGGTGAAACAATCACCATATCTTTTTACGTGTATAATACTGAAAAAGCAGGAAAAAACTATAGAATTGAAAATCCAAAATTAGAAGATGTGGTTACAGCTGGATTTTCTGGTTGTACACTTATAAATCAATCATCTGCACAATATAATAACAATCCTAATTTTACAAATGGTGACCCAACATTTACTATACAAACAACCGGTAAAACAGAAACATTTGTTGCAATTAGAAATACGTTATCTAAACTTGGTAAAAATGGTTTAGTCCCCTTTAATTCTCTTTATAAAGAAAAATCATTACACCCATTTTACTTCAGACCAACAAAAGAATTTTGGGAAAGACAATTAAATGAAGTTGGTTATGGTGTTTTAAATAGTAATAGAGCGGAGGTATATAATAATGCTGGGTATTTCCAAAGAGTCGGAAAAGGTTTAATATATTCTAGAACTTCATCTTTTGTTCCTGTCAAGAAAAATAAGAAAAAGGTTAAATTATTGAAAGACGACGGTAATCGAGAAGAACAAACTTTCGCGTCAGTAAAGTCAGATAAAATATACCTATTATCAACTGACCCAAATCCAAATGTGATAGATTATAAATCACAAAAACCAATTGATTTTAATAAATTGGATGTTTACGAAAATAGTCAAAAAAATTATTTAGAAGATATCGAACCAAACACTTATGCGTTAGTTAGAGGGGAAATTCTAATAGACATTCTCGAAACTATGTCAAAATTATTTGAATCCCATGTACATGGATTCTACACACCACTCATACCATCTGACCCAAATTTTATCAGTTTGAAAGAAAAAATTTTGAATTTGAAAAATACACTTTTAAGTAAATCAATTAGAATCAACTAATTGATATTTATTAAATAAAAAGATGTCATATTACCGTTCTTATTTTGAGAAGAATAATACCATAATTAAAGAATCTCAAGTAAATACTGCAAAAAATCCAACTACAGAGATATTTTACGGGTCATCTCATTCCAGATTTATTTTCAAAGTAGACTTTACAGATTTAAAAAATAAAGTCGAAAATGATGAATATGTAATTACCACGGACACGACTCATACTTTACATTTGACCAATACAATTTTTGGAGACGAGGGTTTAAAAGGGGTTAATCGTACCACAGGTAGAGATAGGGCGGTTTCTTTCGATTTAATATTGTTCAAAGTGACCCAATATTGGGATGAAGGTTTAGGTTTTGATTATGCAGATGAAAGTTGGGATTTTGTTGAAAATAGGAATAAGACTTATGATGAAAGACCATCAAACTGGTTTTATAGAACCACAATGAATACATGGTCAAATCCAGGTACATATGATACATCTCCTATTATTTTAGAAACAATACATTTTGATAATGGTAATGAAAACATAGATGTTGATATTACAGACTATGTAAACGGTATTTTAACGGGAGATACAAATCATGGTTTAGGTTTATCATTTGCACTTGTTTACCAAGATTTATCTTTAGAAACAGATGAATCTGTTGCATTTTTTACCAAATACACACAAACGTTTTACGAACCATATGTCGAGTCCTTTTTTAATGATAGAATAATCGATAATAGAATGAATTTTATCGAAAAAATGGATCAAAATTTATATTTGTATGTGACCAAAGGAACTAATTTCTATAATTTAGATGACACACCTATTGTAGATATTACAGACGCATCAGGTAATGTCTTATTTGGTTTATCAAATTTGGAAACTACTTTGATAAAAAAAGGTGTATATAAAGTAACTTTTCCATTAGATGGTGTGGTTTGTGATGGTAAAAGATTTTATTATGATAAATGGAAAAACTTATCATTGAATGGAATTTCAATATCAAACGTAACTCAAAAGTTTATTCCGAAACCATATACCGCCGAATTTAGTGTTGGTCCAAATCTTACAGAATCTCAAAGATATTCTATTCAATTTTACGGTATTAAGCAATTAGAAAAAATTGTACGTGGTGAAATTAGAAAAGTGGTAATATCATTGAAATCAATAGAAAAAACAAAAACAGTATTATTCGAAGAGGTTTTTTACAGAATTTATGTTAAAGAGGGTACAACACAAGTTACAATACACGATTGGACATATGTTGACATGATGAATGAGAACGCCTTTTATATGGATACGTCGTATTTTATACCTCGTGAATATTACTTAGAAATTAAAGGAAAAACACATACGGAAGAAATCCACTACAATGAGTCTATAAAATTTGAAATTATCAATCAAAAATAATATTTATTAATATGAAAAATTTAGAAGAAGTTATAAAAAAACACCTAAGAACTATCTTAGAGGATGAAGAGGCTAAACATCAGAATTATATGTTCTTTGGTAATATTGAACAAATGAAAAGACAATGTGAACTATTGATGAACGAAAATCATGAAATGATTGATAACATTCTAAAAGAACATGATTGGGCTCAAGATCACATTGCTGAAGCAAAAAGTTTACTTGACCAAGTATTTGATTTTTTAATGAACCAAACAAAAAATGATGATTCAGATATTGATGAAACTTATCTTAGTGAAGAATATCAAATAGATGAAAGTAAAAACTGTCCAACAGACCCTGCGAAATGGGCGGCTTCCAAAGCGGCAGCAAAATCAAAATTTGATGTTTACCCATCGGCATATGCAAATGGTTGGGCTGCAAAAAATTATAAATCCAAAGGTGGTGGATGGAGAAAATGTAAAAAATAATATATGAAAAAGTTTTTTAAAGATTTAGAAATATTTCTTGTAAAGTATTGGAGACCTCTATTAACTATTTTAGTGGTCACATTCTTTTTTACAAATTACACAGACATAAAAAGAGGAATTATAGATGGTTGGTTAAATAAATAATTTATGAAAATACATGTCAATCTAGAAGATTTAAAATACATTCAAGAATCCATACAAAATGGTGAGGTTTTAAAAGAAGATCTTAGAAGATGGTTTAAAGAAAAATGGGTAGATGTAAGTAGAAAAGTTAAAGGAAAACACCCACCATGTGGAAGAAAAGATGCAGACGGAAAAGCCTATCCAAAATGTAGACCATCAAAAAAAGTTTCGAAAGAAACACCAAAAACAGCCTCATCTTATAGTAAAAAAGAAAAAAAGGCAATGACATCACAAAAAAGAAGGGCGGAAAAAAAAGAACCAAAAGTAGGTAAAGGAAATAAACCGACAATGACACATTTTAATGAAAATTTCAATATGGAAAACAAACCACAAATAATTAAAATTACCGAAGCTCAATTCAAAAGATTATTTGAATATAATGAAGAAACACCTGTGTTAATTTATGAGGATGAATTCGGTTCAGTTCAAAACTCGATATACAATAATGATAATTTAATAAATGAAGCCGAGTACCAAGGACGTAAAGTTCAATTAGGTAAAATTATGCAAGGTGATATCAAAAAGTTCAAAGTATATGTTAAAAACGATAAAGGAAAAGTCGTTAAAGTAAATTTTGGATTTGGTGGTAAATCAGCCAAGGGTAAGGTTATGAAAATCAAAAAAAATAACCCTGAAAGAAGAAAATCATTTAGAGCGAGACATAATTGTGAAAATCCAGGACCACGTTGGAAACCAAGATATTGGGCTTGTAGAACTTGGTAATTAATAATAAATTACCTGAACCCCACATTCATTGAGAAGTTGGAGAGATTTCATTTGTGATTCTACCCACTTCTCTTTATTTTTTGTGGTACATTCCTCTTTACAATAAACAGTTTTAATTCCACTATTTACTATACCTCTGGCACAGTCCATACACGGTAAACCAGATGTAAGGTATATTGTGGAACCCTTAAGTGGTATACCGACTCTTGCGGCATTATATATTGCATTACGTTCAGCATGTTCAAACCAAAAGTACTTTTCAGGTCTTTCCTGACGTTCTTGTAAAGAATCATCTAATCCTCTTGGAAATGAATTATAACCCGTAGAAAGTACCTCATTATCACTACCAACTATAACAGCACCAATCTGTGTTGATTGGTCTTTGGATTTAAGTTTAACTTGTTCCGCAATTCCTAAAAAATATTCAGTCCAATTCATATCAATTTTTGTGGTACCCAATACCAAATTCTTTCTTCAGAAAATCTATTTAAAGATTTACCTTCTTTTTTTTCTAATATTTTACTTATTTGTAATAAATGATTTTGATTCCTTAAATCCACACCTACGATGTACCCAACCCCATCTTTTTGATATATAGTTTCTTTTAACGGTTCGATGTATTTCCCTTCATCATATAGTTTTAACATCTTAACCATTTCGTCCTTTTTCATTTTACATTCAATACCTCTTTGGTATATCATTTTTTCAAGGACATCCAATCTCAATTTACTATAATCAACTTCTGACATAAAGCAAATATACAAAATACTCTGGAATATTCCAAAAATAAAAAACCCCCGATTTCTCGAGGGTTTTTTTATAGATAGTCATTAAGATTATCTTAAAGTGTCCAAACTGAATGTTTGTAAACCACTTACGTTAATCACACCAAAGTAACGGTTGTTAACCATTTTCTTAGCGTATCTAGTCATGATACCCTTGATTGGAGTGAAGTTAAATGGATTGTACATTGTTGGAGTTAATTGTA
>JACCDW010650543.1_pt1 | contig 17647 bp, 20 predicted proteins | sample 7449781 | NCBI WGS metagenome assembly JACCDW01 (sample SAMN15323449, study PRJNA562643) | freshwater metagenome | isolation source: river surface water | place: USA:Blue River Watershed | collected 2017-08-18
ACGGGGGCAAGTGTTGCCTGCGGGGGTGGTGTATTACGCCCTGCCACGGTCACTGGAGTTGGCACTGGGTCCGCCGCCAGCTGGCCACCGCTATGTGCGGGTAGCCACCGACATCCTGCTGCTGGCGATCGGCACCGGCATTGTGGTCGACGCCCTGGAGGGCCTGGTCCGATGAGAGCCGCCACCACCGTTTTACACCGCGAGCACGACGCCATCGTCATGGGCTTGCGCATCCTGGCCGAGATCGACCGGCACGCCATCATGCAGCAGCCCGTGGACCACGCGGATCTGCAGTCGCTGGTGGATTTTTTTTCGGAGTTTGCCGACACCTGCCACCACGGCAAGGAAGAACAGCTGCTGTTCCCGATGCTGCTGCAGACGGGCGACCGGCAGGCCCAGCAGGCGGTCGAACGCCTGCTGCCCGAACATGCGCAGGGCCGGCACTGGCTGGCGCGGATGCGCCATGCCCTGAAGGAACCGTTCAGGCCCGAAGCGTTTCATGACGCAGCGCGCAGCTACGCCGCGCTGCTGCTGGCCCACATCGAGCAGGAAAACACGGTGCTGTTTCCCATGGCCGAACGCCTGCTGGACGAACACCAGCTTGGCGACCTGTCACGCGCGTTCGAGGTGTTCGAGGTGAAGGTCATGGGGCCCGAGCGCCACGAGGCGCTGCACGCGCTGCTGCATCGGCTGCAGCTGCGCTACAGCATCTGAAGCGGAGGTTGTTTACACCGCCGCCGGCAGCACCGTGCCCGCGCACTCGCCAAAGCCGATGCGGCGATACCCCGCGCGCTGGCAGGCACCGCGCAGGATGAGGGTGTCGCCGTCCTGCAAAAAGGTGCGCTGCTCGCCATTGGCCAGGGTGATCGGCTGCTTGCCGCCCGCGGTCAGTTCCAGCAGCGAGCCGGCCTGCTCGGGCCGCGGGCCAGAGAGCGTGCCCGAGCCGAACAGGTCGCCGGCCGACAGGCTGCAGCCGCCCACCGTGTGGTGCGCCACCAGCTGCGCCACCGTCCAGTAGGCGGCCTCGGCAAAATTGGAGCGGCTGATCACCTCGGGCGCCTGCCCGGCCTGCCGCATGCGCTCGGTCTGCAGCAGCACTTCCAGGTCAACATTGATCACGCCGGCGCGGCGGTTGGCCTCGCTGCTCAGGTAGGGCAGCGGCTGCGGGTCGGCCGCGTCGCGCACAAAGGGCTGGCGAAATGGGGTCAGCGCTTCGAGCGTGACGATCCAGGGCGAGACGGTGCTGGCGAAGTTCTTGGCCAGGAAGGGGCCGAGCGGCTGGTATTCCCAGGCCTGCACATCGCGCGCGCTCCAGTCGTTGAACAGCGTCAGGCCGAACACATGCTCTTCGGCGCGCGCCATCGGCACCGGCTCGCCCATGGCGCTGGGCTGGCCGATCACGATACCCAGCTCCAGTTCGAGGTCCAGCCGCTGCGTGGGCGCCAGGCGCGGCGCGTCGGCGTCGGGCGCCTTGAGCTGGCCCATGGGCCTTTTGAACGGCGTGCCGCTGGCGATCAGCGTGGAGGCGCGGCCGTGGTAGCCGATCGGCACCCATTTGTAGTTGGGCAGCAGCGGGTTGTCGGGCCGAAACAGCTTGCCCACCGCAGTGGCGTGGTGGATGCCGACGTAAAAGTCGGTGTAGTCGCGCACCTCGCAGGGCAAGCCCAGCGTGACGGCCGACTGCGCCAGCAGGTGCGGCGCCCAGGCGGCCTGCTGCGCGCTGCCCTCGCGCAGGCCTTGCGACAGCGCCTGACGCAAAGCCCGGCGCTGGGCCGGCGTGCTGGCCAGCAGACGGGCCATGTCGGGGTGGTCGATCAGCCCGGTGGCCTGCAGGTCCAGCACCTGGTCCCCAATGGCCACCCCGATGCGCCAGCCGGCATCGCCCGCTCGCTTGAAACGGCCAAAAGGCAGGTTCTGGATCGGGAAGTCGGTGGCGTCGGTGTTGGCCGAAGCCACCCAGCTGCGCAGCTGCGGGTCGTGGGTGGCGTCAGGGGTGTGCAGGTCGCTCATGCGGGTCTTTCGCTTGGGCGCTCAGGCCGGGGTTTTCTCGGCGGCGATCACGCCGCGCCGGATCTGGTCGCGTTCCATCGATTCGAACAGCGCCTTGAAGTTGCCTTCGCCAAACCCTTCGTCGGCCTTGCGCTGGATGAACTCGAAGAATACCGGACCGAGCAGCGACTGGCTGAAGATCTGCAGCAGCAGGCGCTTGTCGCCATTGGCGGTGGAACCGTCCATCAGGATGCCGCGCGCCTGCAGCGCGCCCACCGGCTCGCCATGGCCGGGCAGGCGTTCTTCGAGCATTTCGTAGTAAATGTCGTTGGGCGCCGTCATGAGCGGGATGCCGGCCATCTGCAGCGCGTCCACGCTGGCGAGCAGATCGTCGGTCAACAGCGCGATGTGCTGGATGCCTTCGCCATTGAATTGGCGCAGGAATTCCTCGATCTGCCCGCCGTTCTGGCCCGACTCCTCGTTGAGCGGGATGCGGATCAGGCCATCGGGGGCGGTCATGGCGCGGCTGGTCAGGCCGGTGTATTCGCCCTGGATGTCGAAGTAGCGGATCTCGCGGAAATTGAAGATGCGCTCATAGAAGCCGCCCCAGAAACCCATGCGGCCCTTGTAGACGTTGTGGGTGAGGTGGTCGATGCTCTTGAAGCCATGGCCCGCAGGGTGGCGCTCGGCGCCGGGCAGCCACTCGAAGTCGATGTCGTAGATGCTGCGGCCTTCTTCAAAGCGGTCGATCAGGTACAGCGGCGCACCGCCAATGCCCTTGATCGCCGGCAGGCGCAGCTCCATCGGGCCGGTCGGCACCTCGATGGGCTGAGCGCCCAGCTCGATCGCGCGGGCATAGGCCTTGTGCGAATCGCGCACCCGAAACGCCAGCGCGCAGGGGCCAGGGCCGTGCTCGGCGGCAAAGTAGCCTGCCAGACTGCGGGGCTCGCGGTTGACGATGAAATTGATGTCGCCCTGGCGGTAGAGCACCACGTCCTTGGAGCGGTGTTTGGCGACCAGGGAAAAGCCCAGCTTTTCGAACAGGGGTTCGAGCACGTTGGGGGTGGGGGAAGCGAACTCGACGAACTCGAAGCCGCACAGGCCCATGGGGTTGTCAAACAGATCAGCCATGTGAATTTCTCCATGCAAAGGTGCGCCCTGCCCTTGCGGTGGCAGGACGGAAAACAAGAAAAAGGGGAGAAAAAGCCGACAGCAGCGCAGGCCGTCGGCTCACAATTTCGGCGGCGCGCCCGGCTTGCCTCGCGTGCTGCGCGCGAGGTGGATGCCGACGATCAGGACCTGGATGGACATGGGACGATGATCCTTGCAGCACCAGGCCCTGTCAAGCCCGTGCCACTGGGACGTTGCAGCGCTGGGGCGCTGTCAAGCTCACTGGGCCACCACGCCCGCCTTCTTGACCAGAGCCGCATAGCGGGCAAGCTCACTGCGGAACAGGGCCTGGGTGACTTCGGGCGTGTTGAGCAGCAGGGTGTTGCCCTGTCTGGCCATGGCTTCCCGCACTTCGGCCGTGCTGTAGGCCGCCACCACGGCGGCATGGATGCGTTTGACCTGATCGGCCGCCAGGCCCTTGGGACCCACCACCGCCGACCAGCCGCCGATCTGGAACGCCGGCAAGCCCTGCTCTGTCGAGGTCGGCAGCTGCGGCAAGGCGGCAATGCGCTCGGGCGAGGCCACACACAACGCCTTGACGGCGCCGGCCTTGACCTGCCCCACCACCGCCGGCAAGGCGCCCACGCCCCAATCGATCTGGCCGCCCATGATGTCCTGCATCATCTGGCCAAAGCCGCGGTAGGGAATATGGGTCGAGAAGGTGCCCGTCACATCCTTGAACAGCTCGGCAGCCAGATGCAGGATGGTGCCGTTGCCTGAAGAGGCGAAGTTGTATTGCCCTGGGTTGGCCTTGAGCAAGGCGATGAATTCCTTGAGGTTGCTGGCAGGCACCCTGGGGCTGACGATCAACACCATCGGCGAAGTGGCCACGGTGACGATGGGTGTGATGTCGGCCACCGGATCAAAGGGCAGGTTCTTGATCACGCTGGGGTAGATCACATGGTTGTTGGACACCATGGCCAGGGTCTGGCCATCGGCCGGGGCCTTGATCAAGGCCTGTGCGCCGACCACCCCACCGGCACCCGGCAGATTTTCGATGACCACGCCCTGCCCCAGGGCCTTGCCCAGCTGGCCGGCGCCAGCGCGCGCGATGGCGTCCACGCCCGAGCCCGCACTCACGGGCAGGATGAATTTCACAGGCCGCTCGCTCTGTGCATGGCCGGCTGCGGGCCAGCCGCACGCCAGGCTCGCCAGCCAGCCCAGCGTCTGTCGGCGCGCTTCGTTGTATTGGTGAGTCATGCGTGTCTCCTTGTGATGGCGGGGGTTGGCTCAGGCTGCCGCACCGGCCTGACGCAGCTGCTGGATCTCATGCGCAGACAGGCCCAGTTCGGTGAGGACGGCATCGGTGTCCTGGCCCTGGGCAGGTGGGTCACTGCGAACCCCCAGACGCTCTCCGGCCATGGTGAAGGGCAGCAAGGCCGCCTTGGCGTGCTCGCCCGCCTTGGGGCCATCGCTCAGGCGCACATCGGCCAGACCGCCGGTCGCCAGCAGGTGCGGATCGTCAAACAGCTCTTCGGGCTTGGCGATCGGCGCATAGGGCAGACCGGCCTTTTCAAAGATGGCCGAGAGCTCTGCGGCGCTCCAGGCCAGCAGGCGCTGGCGCAGCTCGGGCAGCAATGTGGGGCGCAGCTCGACGCGTGCGTTGTTGGTGGCATAGCTTGGATCGGCCAGCAGATCAGCAAAGCCCAGCACCTCGCAGAAGGTTTTCCACTGCGCATCGCTCACCGCCGCCAGGAAGATCTGTTCGTCGTTTTTCACGGTGAACACGTCGTACACCGCCCAGGCCGAGATGCGGTTGGGCATGGGTTCGGCGGCCACGCCGGTGATGGCGTACTGCAGCATGTGCTGGCCTACCAGGAACACGTTGTTCTCGAACAGGGCCGACTGGATTTCCTGCCCCCGCCCGGTGATGCCGCGCTGGATCAGCGCACCGAGCACGCCGATGGCGCCGAACATGCCGCCCATGATGTCGTTCACGCTGGTGCCCGCACGCAGCGGATCGCCCGGCCGGCCCGTCATGTAGGCCAGGCCTCCCATCATCTGCACCACCTCGTCGAGCGCGGTGCGGTGCTCGTAAGGTCCTGGCAAAAAGCCCTTGTGGCTGGCGTAGATGATTCCAGGGTGGGCCTTGGACAAGCTGGCGTAATCCAGACCGTACTTGGCCATGGTGCCGGGCTTGAAGTTCTCGGCCACCACGTCGGCGGTGGCACACAGGCGCCGCGCCATCTCGGCGCCTTCGGGGTGCTGCAGGTTGAGCTGGATGCTCTTCTTGTTGCGGTTGAACATGGGGAAGAAGCCCGCGCCCGCGCCCAGCAGGTGGCGGGTGCGGTCGCCCTCGATCGGCTCGACCTTGATCACTTCAGCCCCCAGATCGGCCAGCACCATGCCGCAGGTCGGGCCCATGACCATGTGGGTGAATTCGACGACGCGCAGGCCTTCGAGCGGAAGTTTTTTCGGTTCGGTCATGCCAGCGCCTTTGGGTGTGTTTGCAGCCGCATGCGCAGCGTTTTGGGCAGCCCGGCCTGGGCGATGCTGCCATGCAGGGATTCGCCGGCCAGCCATTGGGTCACCTGGGCACGCAGCGCCATCAAACGGTCAAAGTCGATGCCGGTTTCGATGCCCATGCTGGCGAACAGGTAGGCCAGGTCTTCGGTGGCCACATTCCCGCTGGCGCCCGGCGCGTGCGGGCAGCCGCCCATGCCGGCCAGGCAGGCATCAAAGCGGGTTTCTCCGGCCTGCAGCGCGGCCATCACGTTGGCCATGCCCAAGCCGCGCGTGTCATGGAAGTGGCCACAGGCCAGCCTGTCGCCGGCCACTTCGCGGGCGCGCGTGAACAGCTCGGCCACCTGACGCGGATCGGCATAGCCCACGGTGTCGGCCAGACCCACCCGGTCGACACCCAGCGCCAGCACCGCCTTGAGCAGGCGCAGCACCTCGTCGACCGCCACCTCCCCCTGGATCGTGCAGCCCAGCGCGGTGCTGATGCCCACTTCGATGCGAATCGACGAGCCTCGCGCCTGACGGGCGGCCACCATGGCGGCGATTTCGGACACCACTTCGTCGGGCGCCCTGCGCAGGTTGGCCAGGCTGTGCGCATGGCTGGCCGACAGCGGCAACAGCATCCAGTCGGCGCCACTGTCCATGGCACGCTCGGCGCCCTTGAGGTTGGGCACCAGCACCGACACCACCAGACCCGGCAGGGTCTTGGCAAAGGCGACCAGCTCGGCGGTGTCTGCCAGCTGCGGCAACAGTTTGGGCGGCACAAACGAGCCGACCTCGATCTCTCGCAAACCGGCTTCCCAGGCGCCACGAATCCACTGCAGCTTGTGCTCGGTGGGCAGGGTGCGGGAGATGCTCTGCAAACCATCGCGCAGGCCCACCTCGCGCAGGGTGACCCGTTCGGGCCAGTCAAAGGCATTCATTGGATGTCTCCTTGAAACCGGAGTTTAGATGTTCCTTTAATGTTTTATATTGGCATTTCATCAGCATTAAATTTCCAAAAAGGAAACTCTCGAATGCGCGACCTGGACCTCACCACCCTGCGGCTGTTCGTCAGCGTCTGCGAATCCGGCAACATGCGCCGCGCCAGTGAGGAAGCCAACATGGTCGCCTCGGCCGTGAGCAAACGGCTGGCCCAGCTCGAAGACACCGTGGGCGCCCGCCTGCTGCAGCGCAAGCGCCACGGGGTGGTGCCCACGCCTGCCGGAGAAACCCTGCTGCAGCACGCGCGCAGCATGCTGATGTCGGCCCGGCTGATCGAACGGGACATGGCCGGCCACGCCGCCGGTCTGCAGGGCCGCGTCAACGTGCTGGCCACCGCATCGGTGATGGCCGAATCCCTGGCCGACCACATCGCCCGTTTTCTGAAAGCGCCGGCACACCGCAACATCCAGATCGACCTGGAAGAGCGCATCAGCCCCGAGGTGGTGCGCGGCGTGCGCGAAGGCATCGGTGCCATCGGCATCTGCTGGGATGCGGCCGACACCGGCACGCTGCACACCCGCACCTACACACACGACCAGCTTTGCGTGGCCGTGCGCCGCGACCATCCGCTGGCCTTGCGCGAGAGCGTCAAGCTGGCCGATACGCTGGACTACGAGCACGTGGTCATGCCGATCCACTCGGCGGTTGAAGTCATGCTGCAACGTGAAGCCGGACTGCTGGGCAAACGTCTGATGCACCGTGTGATCGTGACGAATTTCGAGGCCGCCCTGCGGGTGGTACGTGCCGATCTGGCGATAGCGGTGGTGCCGCGCGAAGTCACGTCCCTGCACGCGCAAGCATGGGGCCTCAAGGTCCTGCCGCTGACCGAGCCTTGGGCGCGGCGCCGCTTTGTGCTCTGCCACCGTGGCGAGGACACGCTCACCCCGGCGGCGCAGCAGCTGCTCGATGCCCTGGCGGGCTATGCCACCGAGCCAGCAACGTAACAGCCCCCGGGAGAACGCTAGACTTCGCCAAACATCCAGTGCCCACACCATGCCTTTCCTGCTGATCCTGACCACCGTGGGCAACGAGCCTGCCGCAAAGCACCTGTCGCGCACCCTGGTGCAAGAAGGTCTGTGCGCCTGCGCCCAGATCGAGCGCATCGAGAGCGTCTACCAATGGAAAGGCGAAGTGGTGCAGGAACCCGAGTGGCGCATCCTGTTCAAGACCACCTCGGACCGCTACGCGCAGGTCGAGCAGCGGCTGCGCGAATTGCACCCTTACGAACTGCCAGCCATCTACAGCCTGCGACCCGATCAGGCACTGCCGGCTTTTGCCGACTGGGTCACACAAGCCTAGACATTCACAAGAGCGGGTATTGCCAGCCGGACAGGAGCTTGCGCACACTGGCAGCTTTGAGGAGGTGCCCATGCGCGGCAACGTCAACACCATGTCGGACCTGTTCAAACAGCTCGGGCTGCCGGCCGATCCGACATCCATTGCGGACTTCGTTGCGCGCCATCAAGGCGCATGTCGCAGCTGCGCTCTGCCAGATGCCACAATCTGGACTGACAGCCAGAAGAATTTTTTGCAGGAAGCCATCGACCTGGACGCGGATTGGGCTTTGCCCGCCGAAGCCTTGACCAGTCTGCTTCGCCGCTGAGTCATCCGATGACCCCTTGACCGCGTGACTTGGAGCAGCTTCGCTGGCTCTCCGATACCGATGTTGCTGCGCCAGATCCTGTGCGTGCCATCGGAGATTCAATGTCCGAGGTAGGCGGCCTTCATGTGGGGGTTGTGCAGCACTTCCTGGCCGGCGCCTTCGAGCGCGATCTTGCCGTTTTCGAGCACGTAAGCACGGTCGGCTATCTCCAGGGTCTGGTGCACGTTTTGCTCGACCAGCAGGATGGTCATTCCCGCCTTGTGGATCCGTTGCAGCAGTTCGAAGACTTCGTTGACCACAATCGGCGCCAGGCCCAGCGAGGGCTCGTCGAGCATCAATAGGCGCGGGCGTGCCATCAGCGCGCGGCCAATCGCCACCATCTGCTGCTGACCGCCTGACATGGTGCTGGCGATCTGCAGACGGCGTTCGCGCAGAATCGGGAACTGCTCGTAAATTTCGTCGAGGCTCTGGCGAACCGTGCTGCGGTCGGTGCGGCTGTAGGCACCCATCAGCAGGTTTTCCTCGACAGTCATTTCTGGAAAGAGCTTGCGGCCCTCCGGGCACTGCACGATGCCGCTGCGCACGCGAGCTTCAGCGCTTGCACGCACGATGTCCTGGCCATCCCAGCGCAGCTGGCCGTCGGGCACATCGACCAGGCCCGAAATGGCATTGATCAGGGTGGACTTTCCGGCCCCATTGGGGCCGACCACGGCCACGAGCTCGCCGGACCGGATGTCGAGATCCACCCCCCACAGGGCGGTCATTTCGCCATAACTGGCTTGCAGGTTGCGGATTTCAAGCATGAGTGGTGTAGTCCTGGGCGTTGGCGGGCGCTGTGGGCGTTTTGGCCTCGCCGAAATAGGCACGAATGACTTCGGGCTGGTTGCACACGGTCTGCGGATCGCCACGGGCGATCAGTTTGCCCTGCTGCAGTACCAGCAATTCCTCGCTGAGCGCCATGACGGCGCGCATCAGGTGCTCAACCAGGATGACGGTCACGCCGCCATCACGGATTTTGCGCACCAATGCAATCGCTTCATCGACTTCGGTGGGTCTCAGACCAGCCATGACCTCGTCGAGCAACAGGAGCTTGGGGCCGGTGGCCAGCGCACGCGCCACCTCCAGGCGCTTGCGCCCTGCGATCGGCAGGGCACCAGCCAGCTGGTTAGAAACCGGCAGCAAACCACACAGCTCGATGACTTCTGCGGCCTTGCTTTTGGCTTCGGCCAGGCCAGTGCGCCCGCCGCGCAGGGCACCAGCAACCACGTTGTCGAACACGCTCAGGCCGGCAAAGGGCTGCACGATCTGGAACGTGCGCGCAATGCCCAGCTCGCACAATACCGAGGGACGTTTACCGGTGATGGCACGGCCGTCAAAAAGGATCTCGCCTTCTTCAGGCGTCTGAAAGCCCGAGACATTGGCAAACAGCGTGGTCTTGCCCGAACCGTTGGGCCCTATCACGCCGATGATCCGTCCGGACATGACCTCAAAACTCACATGGTCTACGGCAGTCAGGCCGCCAAAGCGCTTGACCACATTGCGCACTTCAAGCAAAGGCTGGCTCATGTTCACTTCTCCTGGACGGTGGACGTGGCATAGCGCTTGCGATGCCAGATCTGAACATAGTGGGCTGCGCCCTTGGGCAACAGCAGGATGCCGATGGCCAGCACCGCGCCGTACAGGATGAGATACAGCGCATCGGCATCACCGCCCATCCAGCCGCGCAGGAAGTCCTGCGTGGGCTTGAGGAAGGACGCACCAAGCACCGGGCCAATGATGGACAATCGGCCGCCCAGCACTGGCCCAAGCAGCATCTCGAAGTTGGTAGCCAGGCTGAAGACCTGCTTGGGGTCGATAAAGGTAGCGAACTGGGTATAGAAAGCGCCGATGCTGCCGGCCAGACCGCCGCTGATGATGATGGCCTGGGTCTTGACCTTTCGCACATTGATGCCCAAGGCCTCGGCGGCCTGGTCGTTCTCGCGCACAGCCGCCAGGTAGTAACCCAGGCGCGAGCGCTGGATGCCGTAGTTGGCAAGGATCACCACCACCAGCATCACCAGTGCAATGTACAGATAGGGCTTGCGCTCGACAAAGCTCAGGGTCCAGAAGTTGTCTTCGATCACCGTCAGATAGATGCCGGTGGCACCACCAGCGTAGTCCCAGTTGAGCAACACATACTTGAGCACCTGCGACAGCGCCACCGTGAACATCGCAAAGTAGTCTTCACCGAGTCCAAAGCGCAACGTGACCAGCGAGATCAGCCAGGCCAGCAAGGCCGCTGAGAAGAAACCCAGCACGATGCACAGCCATGGGTTCAAACCCATCTTGGTGAACAGCAAGCCATCGACGTAAGCGCCCAAACCAAAGAAGCTGATGTAGCCCAGCAGCAAAAGGCCTGAGAGCCCCCCCGCAATTGACCAGGCAGTGCCTACGGCCGCATACACCGCTGCCAACACCATCACCTGAATCAGGTAGTCAGAGTCGACCGCGCTGGCACCCAAGGCACACAGCAGCACAAAGCCCAGCGCCACCACCAGCTGCCAGTTATTCCATTCGGAGAGAAATTTGTTCATGGTGTGATCGTGAGTACTTCAGGAAACCTTGCCCTTGAACAAGCCACGTGGCAGAAACAGCAACACCACCACAAACAGCAGCAGGCTCACCAGCTGACGCAGGGCCGGACCGAACACCAGGCCGCCCAGACCTTCAGCCACGCCGATGATCAGCCCGCCGATCAGCGCGCCGGCAAAGTTGCCCATGGTGCCCAGCACAACGATCACGAAGGCCGGCAGAATGAAATAGTCAGTCCCAAAGGTCGGGTTGGCAAAGAAGGCGGGCGCAATCAGCACTCCGGCCATGGCGGCCAGGCCCGTACCCACACCAAAGGTGATCATGTTCACCCTCATGACCTCGATGCCCATCAGGCGAGCTGACTGCGGGTTTTGCGAAGCGGCCCGCATGGCCATGCCGGTACGGGTGTGCTTGAGGAACCACCAGGCCAGCGCGGCAATCAGCGCAGCGGCGACAAAAGAGATCAGCCGCACATAGGTCAGCCGCACGCCGCCAAGCTCCATCGCTTCACCGCTCCATTCAAGCTTGAGCACCTGGTTGTTGGGGCCCCAGATGAGTTGCATCGCGCCGATCATCATGGTCGACAAGCCGATGGTGATGAGCATCTGGTTGATCTGCGGGTGCTGCAGTGCCGGGCGGATCAGCACGCTCTGGATGCCTGCGCCCAACACCGCCACCACGCCAAAAATCAGCAGGGCCACCAGATAGGGCGAGGCCCCGAGGTGGAAGGCCGTGATGGCCAGGTACATGCCCAAAGTCAAGAACTCCGCATGCGCGAAGTTGACGATTTTCATGACGCCGTAGATGAGCGTCAGGCCGCAGGCCACCAATGCATAGACACCGCCCTGCAGCAGTCCCAGCAGCACGGCCTGGAGAATCACATCAAAAGTCATGGGTAAAGCCAGGATTGGGTGGTACTGCCTGAGCAGTACCACCTGAGGTCAAACACGCAATGGAGGATTTGTCAGCGGGTAACAGGCCAGACCGCCTTGGTGGTCTGGTAGGCGGTGGGCCAGATCACCTTGGACTGGCCACCCGTGACCTGCGCGGCCACCAGCGTGGAGCGCGGCATGAAACCGGTGTTGTCGAACTTGACGCGCTCATACATGAAGGACTGCGGGCCAAGCACCAAGTCCAGGCCGGCCAGCGCGTCGCGGATGGCCACGCCATCGGCAGAAGCGGCCTTCTCAATCGCAGCACGCAGGATATGCACGCCAGCATACGTGGTGTTGGCATTGCCCAGCATGTCCTTGCCTCCCGAGCGCTTCTTGAAGCGCTCGTTGACCTCCTTGGAGCCCGGCAGCTTGATGTCGGGGAACCAGTCGTTGATCACGATCACGCCATCGCCCTGTTTGCCCAGGTTAGACCAGGTGGTGGGGTTGGTGTAGCCGCCGCCCAGGCCCACCCAGCCCATCTTGGGCCAGTATTTGAGCTCGGCCAGCTGCTTGAACAGCAGCGTGATGGAGGAGGGTTCACCAGAGGCAAACACCACATCAGGGTTGTCGCGCTTGAGCGAAAGAATCACGTCTTCAAAAGTGGTCGGATTGGTGGGGAAGACGTTGTCCTTGAGCAGCTTGAGGCCGTAGCTGCCGATGTGCTTGTTGAACTCGCGCGAGACCACGTTGCCAAAGAAATTGTTCTCTCGCACCAGTGCGCAGGTCTTGGCCTGGCCACCGCTGAGCTGGGCCACCATTTCGCCGGAATTGATGGCGAACTGCGAAAAGTGGGGAACGGTCTTGAAGACAAACTTCAGGCCACGGGAAGTGATTTCGTCGGCCAGCGCGTTGGGCACCAGATAGGGGACCTTGTTGCGCTCGGCAATCACGGTGCTGGAGATGGTGGCCCCAGATGAATAGGCGCCCACAATAGCCGAAACCTTGTCACGCGAGATCATGCGGTTGGTTTCGGTGTTGGCTTCGTCAACGCTGGTGGAGTTGCCAAATACGCCGACCATCTTGGCACCCTTGAGCGATTTGATGCCCCCCGAGGCATTGATCTCTTCAATGGCCATTTCCACTGCTTGCTTGATCAGCTGGCCAGATTCGGCAAATGAACCGGTCAAGGGAAGCAGGAAGCCCACTTTCACCTCGCTAGTTTGCGCCAGCACCGGCAAGGCGGCAACGCCTGCTGCTGCGCCAAGTGTCTGGACAAATTGCCGGCGTGAGGGGTTCGAATCGTTTTGGCTCATGGCTGTTCCTGTGGATAAAAAAGGTTTTGTACAAAAGATCGTATACACCTGACGATGCAACTGATCCCTCGTTTTCCCTGATTTGCACCTGTTTGAGGCATGCTTTGATCTACAAAAGAATCACCGGCAGGTGCTGTTAAAGGGACTCAGAAACCATTGCAATGGTCATGCCAGACCATGTGAGCTCAAAAAACGCACAGTAAAAGTGCATCAACCCGTGTTTTTCGGCCACTGCAATACCGGCATGCGGTGAAGCCATGGACTGGCGCCCCAAAATCGTGCAAACGGAAAGCGCCCATCCGGGGCATTGACCCGAAGTCAATGTGATCGGCGCTGGCGCACCGCTTGCGCCAAGGCGTCGAGCACCGGCACCGTCTGCTCGAAGCTGATGCAGGCGTCGGTGATGGAGACGCCGTACTGCAGGGGCTGGCCGGGCTTCTGGTCCTGCCGCCCTTCGTGGAGGTGGCTCTCGACCATCAGGCCCATGATGCGGCGGTCGCCGGCGGCGATCTGTCCGGCCACGTCGTGCGCCACCTCGATCTGCTTTTGGTGTTGCTTGCTGCTGTTGGCGTGCGAAACGTCCACCATCACCTGCGGCGCCAGGCCCGAAGCCTGCAACACCTTGCAGGCGGCGTCCACGTCCGCTGCCGAGTAGTTGGGTGCCTTGCCGCCGCGCAGGATGATGTGCACGTCCTGGTTGCCGCGCGTCTCGAAGATGGCGGCCTGCCCCATCTTGGTCATGCCCATGAAGGCATGCGGCGCTTTGGACGCCACCACCGCATCGGCCGCGACCTTGACGCCGCCGTCGGTACCATTCTTGAAGCCCACCGGGCATGACAGGCCACTGGCCAGCTGCCGGTGGCTCTGGCTCTCTGTCGTGCGCGCCCCGATCGCGCCCCAGGTGACGAGGTCGCTGATGAACTGCGGACTGAGCAGGTCGAGGAACTCCGTGGCCACCGGCAGACCCAAATCCAGCACATCGAGCAGCAGTCGGCGCGCCATCTCCAGGCCCTGGTTCATGGCGAAGCTGCCGTCCAGGTGCGGGTCGTTGATGTAGCCCTTCCACCCTACAGTGGTGCGCGGTTTTTCAAAGTAGACGCGCATGACCACGATCAGGTCTTTCGAGTGCTTGTCGGCTTCGATCTTCAGGCGCTTGGCGTAATCGATCGCCTGGTCGTGGTCATGAATGGAACACGGCCCGACCACCACCACCAGCCGGTCGTCGCGGCCATGCAGCACGGCGGAGATGGCCTGGCGCGAACTTTCGACCAGGGCCAGGTGCGCGGGCGTGGCGGGCAGCCGCTCTTCGAGCAGGGCCGGGGTCATGAGCGGGCGCACCGAGGCGATGCGGGTGTCGTCGATGCGGGTTTTGTCTTGGGTCGAAAGCATGGGGCTCACCGGATAATGTGCGGAAAGTGTAAAGGCCTCTCATGACCGAAACCCTGCCTCCCCCATTGCTCGAACATGTTTGCGACCTGGCCGTCACCATCGCAGCCCCTGTCGAGGTCGGCCAGACGCCGGCAGGCCTGCGCCGCATGATCCCGATCACCGGCGGCACCGTTCAAGGCCCGCGCCTGAACGGCAAGGTGCTGCCCGGTGGCGCAGACTTTCAGCTGATTCTGAACGGTGGCACGCAGGCGCATCTGGACGCGCGTTATGTGATCGAACTCGAGGACGGCACGCGGGTGTTTGTGCAGAACACCGCACTGCGCGTGGCCTCGCTGGAAAACTCGCAGCGCATCATGCGTGGCGAACCGGTGAACCCTTCTGACATCTATTTCCGCTGCCAGCCCAAGCTGGAAGCGGCTGACGAGAAATGGGCATGGCTGGCCGAGAGCCAGTTCATCGGCAATGGCCGCCGCGCGCCGGACGGGGTGTTTCTGAGTTTTTATCGGGTGCGCTGAACCCGCGCTGGCTGTCGATTGAAGGGCTGGTCAAAAACATTTTGATGGTGGGAACAGACCATCGGCTTGAGCTTTTGACCGGCTTTAACCGAGCCATGGCTTCATTTCTGGCCTCTGGTCATTGAAGAGGTTGCCGTGGTGACAGCCACCATCAGACCCACCATCACCATCAACAGGCCCAGGGTTTCAAGGATGCCTGGAACATGCCCCAAGACGGGCCAAGCCATTAACGCGGCTAACCCGGGAGCCAGTGCCGGGAAAACAGCCGCCCGAGAGGGGCCGAGCAGAGACACCATCTTGGAGTAGGTGTAAAGGGTCCCGGCCCCAGCGATCACGCCTTGCACCAGCACTTCAACCCAAAAGACTTGAGGCGCTGCTGCGATCAGTTGTGCGCCCCCGGTGAGGAGCACATAAGCAGGGACATAGGTGAGCAATGCACTGATCGAGATCACCGCTGTGGCCAACAGCGGGTCCAGGCGGTGCTTTCGCAAAACGATGCCGAACCCGGCCCACAGCGTTCCAGCCGCCAGGAACATGACATCACCCAATGAGGCGCGCATCGTCATGCTGCTCATTTCCAATCCAGACACCAGCACCAAACCCGCGATCACCACGGCAATGCCCGTCACGCGGCGCGGCGTCATCCGGTCACCCAGCACCACGGAGCCCAACACCATGCCCATCACGCTCATGGCAGTGAATGGAAACACCGCAGCGTGGCTGGGTGGTGCGAACTGAAGCGCACCGAACATCAAGAGGCCAAAGGGCGTACCAGCAAGCAATGCGATAAGCAGCCAGACCCGCCAGCGGGAGGTGAATTGCGCGCTGTCACGCCAGCAAGCCACAGCTAGGATGGGCAGCATCAGCACACCGGCCACACCAAATCGCAGGACGGTCAGATCGGGCGAGGACAGACCGCGCGCGATGCCCCAGCGCGCAAAGACCGTATAGAGAGCGCCAATGCTGGCGGCCAGAAGTCCAACGGCGATGCCTTGGACAAATTTGCGGTGGTCCTGACTGGTGGTTTGTGGCAAAGCCAATGTGCTTGCATTCATAGAGGTCCCCTCATCAAAGTTGGTCATTACCCGTTCAGGCGTTCAGGCTCGGCGCTGCCGGAAAATCCACCGGTACACGGGTGACGCCATGCAAGTAGTTGGTGACCGTCTTGTCGCCGATGATGACGATCACATCGACCAAGTTGGACTGTGTCCAGCCGGCAGCCAGAAAGGCATCGACCATCGCCGGCTCGGCATGGCCGCGCTCAAGGGCAATGTGCGAACCAGACGGGCCAGAGCGTCAAGCTTTGCATCGAACGAGGCGCGACCTTGGCGAATTTCAAGGATCTGATCACCCGTCAAACCCACCATTGCACCGATGACGGTGTGCGCGGCCAGGCAGTATTCGCAACGGTTGACCTGGCTGACCACCAGATTGACCACTTCGCGCGCTTTGCCGTTGATGCTGCTCTTGGCGTTTTGGAAAGCCAGGTAGTTGCCAAGGGCGGTTTCAGACAGCGCCAATGTCGCGTAGAGGTTGGGCACCATGCCCAGGCCTTTCTTCAGGCTGTCGAAGAGAGCCTGATTGGCCGGGCTGACAGCAGCGTGGGGCGGGACAGTGAAGGTAGTCATGGGGAGTGCCTTATTGAAGTGCGATGGGGAGAGTCTGATTTACTCCCACGCATTGCACTAGAAGGCTTTTTGGACTTATATTTAGTCCAATTTGGAATGAAAAGGGCAAGCCTTGGACCGTTTGACAGCAATGCAGACCTTCGTGCGCGTGGTGGAGGCCGGCAGCTTTTCTGCTGTGGCGCGCGAGGCGCAGACGACCCAAAGCCATGTGAGCAAACAGGTGGCGGCTTTGGAGCGCACCCTGGGCGCCAAGTTGCTGTCACGCACCACCCGCGCATTGGCCCTGACCGAAGCGGGCGAGCGCTACTTTGCTCAAGCGCGGCGCCTGGTCGCCGAGATCAACGAGGCAGAGTCTGAGCTGCGCCAAGGCGAACAGGAACTCAGCGGGTGGTTGCGCGTGGCCGCTTCGGTGGGTTACGGGCGGCTCAAGCTGATGCCGCTGGTCAAGACATTCTTGGCCAAGCACCCCCAGGTAAAGATCGATTTGCGGCTGAACGACGGCTTTATCGACCTTGTCGAAGAAGGGATCGATGTGGCGGTGCGTATCGGTGAACTGAGCGACAGCTCCATGGTGGCCAGACGCATAGGCACCACACAGCGTGTCCTGATCGCGAGCCGTCAATACCTGCGTGCAATGCCCAAGGGGCTCAAAGTTCCGCGTGAGCCGCAGGACCTGTTGCAGCACAACTGCATCGTCTATTCAGAGCTCGCTACGCAGAACGCCTGGACGTTCACGGCTGGGCCGGGTGCGCCTGCGGCCGAGGGTTCACAGGTCACCATCCGCGCACAGGGCAATCTGCAAACCAACAGCAGCGAAGTGATCCGTGCCTCGGTGCTATCGGGTATGGGCATAGGCTATTCGCCCACTTGGTTGTTTGAAGATGAAATGGCACGCGGAGAGATGCAAGTGTTGCTGCCCGACTGGCCCGCACCGCCACTGCCCATTCATCTGGTGAGCCCAGCGCAACGCAGGCAATCGGCCAAGGTCCAGGCGTTCGCCAGTCACCTGACCAACAGCTAACGCTGCGAGGGGGCCAATTCCTTCAATCAATTGCGCAGGCAGGCAGAAAAAGCGTTCGCTCGAAGTCCGCTTCTGACCGAAAGCCGCCTCTTCTGCAGGGTGATCTGGATGGCGGCATCCGCCGCACTC
>JACCDW011669025.1_pt1 | contig 17646 bp, 36 predicted proteins | sample 7449781 | NCBI WGS metagenome assembly JACCDW01 (sample SAMN15323449, study PRJNA562643) | freshwater metagenome | isolation source: river surface water | place: USA:Blue River Watershed | collected 2017-08-18
GTAGTCTAGGGCACTCTTACGCTCAATGGCTGAATCATAGACATAGAGCATGTAGGCATATTCTTCTGCTATCCAATAGTCTACTGAATCCATGCCAATTGACATCCATCCTCCCCTGCGCTGTACGTATATGGCTAGGGGATCCTGTTCTACAATGGGTCTGCGGCTACGATAACATTGGACTAGCATATAGTATATGTATCCAATATTGAGAATAGACCCCGCTGCACGCCCCAGGGTATAGAGGCGCTTTTGAATTAGACCCCGCTGCACGGGGTATGTACTGTAGCTATGCCTCTCGTCACCATTCAAAAAGATTCTTGCGGCACCCTATACGCAAGGTAGAATCTACTGTTCTGGCTCACAACCTAGAAACTGTCACACTTTATCACACTTTACTACACTTTTTGACACTTTTCTAATATCTTAACCCCACTATAAGACTCTATACGCAAGGTGACCTGATCTATTCTACACTCTGTCACACTATTCTACACAATAGATCCAAGTTCTCTCTCCTGCATGCATAGTACGAGGATGGTGTCGAGCCTTTATAGTGCTAGTATTATGAGGCTGCTGAACCATTAAATATATTATGAACTTGAGTTTCTCCACTATAGCTAATATATGGGTTCGTGACAGGAACTATGCTGCACATGTCAGTATCTGCAGCAATGGGCACATACACGTATTCAAATATGATGAAGACAAGTTCTTATGCGAATATGAAGTATTCAATAATCACTGGGAAGCGGCAGAGTATTTAGAACTATTGCTTTAGTCTAGTCAGGCGGTTCAAATTCGAATTTTTGTCAAAGTTGGCCCGGGAAACCCTGTTGTCAACCGGGTCTTTTAAGTTGGCGCCAACTAACTTAGAAAATATCGCGCACCCTCCACGTCCATCCCCAGCAAGTCTGTTCGAACCCTCAGCGGTCTACCCGTTTTCTTATTATGCTGCAATTATAGCGCCGTTTGCCCAAAACGTCAACTCAACGGCCAAAGACCCTACAGTCTGGTCAACTATTTGGTAGGTTGACTGGCTGGGTCCAAAATGCTATAATATGAGCATGACTAAAAGAACTGCTCGTCGAGATTCCAACTATATCATATATGCAGCTACCCATAACGGGCAGACGTATATAGGCTTGACCCGTAAGGGCACTGTCTCTGTGGTTAAGGCAGTAAAAGAACGCTGGCGTAAGCATATAAGCAGAGCTAGACATGAGGACAGGGACTGGGAGCTTTATCGCTATATAAAGGCAGGTAACTGGACTGATTGGTCGCATGAGGTTATAGACATTATACGCGGGCGAGCTGAAGCTTATGCATATGAGCGGGCTTTGGTTAAGGAGATCCAGCCCGAACTCAACGACCAGTACATAGGTTGACAGCAGGCACTTTTGAGCATATAATATAGGCTACAGTAAACGAACAAGGAGCGAAACTTGAAATTACTTTCCACAGCAAATCCCAAAATCCAAAAGGGTACGAAGCTTGGCTATTTGAGCTTTATCCTACACCTTGCGCCTGCTACACTCAGCGGTAAGGAGACTTGCCCTAAGCGCACCGCTGGTTGTACTGCCGCTTGCCTTAACACTGCCGGGCGTGGTGGCATGTTCCGCAAGGGTGAAAACACCAACATGATTCAGCAGGCTCGCATTCGTAAGACTAAAATGTTCTTTGAAGCGCGAGATGCATTCTTGGCGGCGCTTGAAGCAGACATTAATTTAGGCATCAAGCAGGCTGCGAAGCTGGGCTTGACTCCTGTATTCCGTTTGAATGGTACTAGCGACTTGAGCTGGGAAAAGTATGGCATTATTGAAAAGTTCCCTGGTGTACAGTTCTATGACTATACTAAGGTGCTTGGGCGTAAGGTCAGCTACTTGCCCAAATATCACTTGACCTTTAGTGCTGCAGACGGCAACGAAGCGGATGTTCAAAAGGCCCTGAGTGCGGGAATGAATGTGGCAATGGTGTTTGATCGTGTGCCCGACACTTATATGGGCCTGCCAGTACACGACGCTGACGAACATGACCTGCGCTTTTTGGACCCTAAGGGTATTGCTGGGCTTAAGGCCAAGGGTCGTGCCAAAAAGGACACTAGCGGGTTCGTGCGTCGTGTATTTGACATCCAACCCGTTTGAGTGTATACTGTAGGCTAAGTTAACAAAAGGAGCGACTGATGAAGACTGTACAAGAACTTTTCCCTGGTATCCAAATTTTGGACGAGTGCGCTGTAGAAGTGCGAAACCCCTTTAGTGGCGAAGCCTGTATGCTCAGCCCTGAGGAAGTGGCAGTATATGACTACTTGAAAGGCTGTGAGCTTATGGGTGACTACACTAGCCTACGCCGTGCGCTTGAGTGGTTTATGAAAAAGAACCCTGATGCTTATATGACCCTACTGGACTAAGGAGAACTTATGTACACCGTTGAAATTTACAAAAAGGATGCTCGTACCAAAAAGGGTGAGCGCCTGTATCATAAGGCAGACTACGACACGGACAACCTGTCCATGCTGGAGCATACCGTCAAGCATACCTGGCGGGCGAGTGCGGGCTTTCGTTATGAAATACACGAAACCTATGTGACCCGCAGGAACCTTATGGGTGGCAAGGAGTTTAGGGAGCGGTACGATACGCCCTACTATTGCTCACCCAGCTCAGAAGCCTACTGGTCAATGTAACAAGAAAGCCCGGGTTGTCAACCGGGTTTTTCATTTGATCCCAGGCTAGATTCGACGCCCAGCCTCGACGTCCACCCCCCTCTGTTCGACATTGTTAGTATAACATCTTACGCCACAGCGTCAACCATTTGAGAAATACCCGAGTAAGCTGTAGGGTCTTTGACATTTTGGCTTGACGTTTTGGGCAGGGTGCGCTATAATACAAACACTAAACAAAAGGAGCGTACACATGCAAACAAACTGCGTAGCACTTGCTAAGTTAACAGTTAACAAACGTCTAAACACTTATCGCATTGTGTTTAGTTTTGACAAGCATAATAAAATTACAGTACGCAATGCAGCACTAGTAACTGGCGACATTTGCGCTACGGACTATGCTAATGCAGAATTTGAAATTGCTAAAGCTATTCAAACAGCTAAAGCAACCCTACGCACAAACAATGTGCAATTAGTAGACTAAACTGTAGGGTCTTTATAGCGCACTTGACAAATTGGGCTAAGTGCGCTATAATACACACTTAAACAACAAAGGAGCGAACAATGTTGCTAAACATTAAAAAACTAACGGACTGGCGTCAACTTAATGGCACTAGCTTGCAAGGTTATATTAATTGCGATTATAAAACGCTTGTAAAAGTATTTGGCAAGCCCCAGGGTATGTACGATGATTATAAAAGCGACTGCGCTTGGGACTTGGTAATTAATGGCGTAGTATGTACAATTTACAATTATAAAGATGGCAAAAACTATTGCGGTAAAAGTGGGCTTGCTAAAACGCAAATAACTGACTGGCATGTTGGCGGGCGTAGTGTGCTTGCACAAAAGTATGTAGACGCTGCACTTGCTAATTACTTTGCTAAACAAGAGCCCCTGACGGCCTAAGGGTCTCTATAGCGCACACTTGACATTTTGGGCAGGGTGCGCTATAATAAGCACATACAGTAAACAACTAGGAGCGCAAGATGACTGTTAAAGAGCAACTGTTTGCTAAAATTGCAGAGCTGGAAACCCTGCTGTTGGAAGCACAATGCGACGGCGTACAGCTAGCAGAGGGTGATGACGTGCTGGGCGAGCTTACTAGCACACTAAACAGACTTGCAGACGAGATTGACTACTACGTGGATTAATGCTATAATTGTTTTTTGAAGGAGCGAATGATGACTAAAGTTATTTTTAACACTAGCGGCGATGGCTATTGGAGCAACAAAGCTAAAGCTGTAGAGATTACAGACATGCGTGTTATTTGGGCTAGCGAGGACAAAGAGTGCGGCGAGCTTGCTGTATACTTTAATACAGACACTTGGGACGTTGACAAGGACGGACTAATTTATACGGACAGTGAGTTTTACGCAGACCTGCAGGCGTTTGTTAAACAGCATGGACTAGTTGTAGACTTGTGCTACAGCGAGCAGGGCATGCAGGGTGACAACTATGTTAGCTTAGACGTAGGCGCTGAGTTTATTGCTAGCTGGGAAGCTAAATTTGGTGCAGACAGCTTGAAGGAGGCAATTGATGCTTAACGACAAACAAAATAGACAACTGTTGGAAGCTGTGGACCTGCTACAGCGAGCAGACGCACTAGTACAGCAAGCTATGGGGCACGATGAAGAGTGCTACTACATACACACGCAAATCCAAAACAGCTCCGACGACATTTTGGATTTTGTACAGCAAAACAACCCTGAGATAGAGATAGATGGTTAATAATATTTTACAGTGGGCAGGCACAGTGTGTCTGCTCAGCATGTACGTGCTAATGTCTTTCTACCCACAACTCCACCCTTATAATATTTTGTGTGGAGTACTTGGTGGACTGTGCTATTTGGCTTGGACTGTGCGAGTGCGTAATACGCCACAATTAATTGTTAACGCAGTAGCAATAACCATAGGGCTAGCAGGGTTATTCAAGGCGTGGGCTTGACATTTTGGGCAGAGTACGCTATAATTAACGCTTAACAACTGCTAGGAGCGAAAACTATGCGTAATTGTGTTGCTACACCTAAAAACCCTGCTACCAATACTGTTTATTTTATTAACCCTGCTACAAATAAAAAAGTTAAATTTGTTGCTACAAAAGATAAAAAGCAATTACCTTTTAGCAATAACTTTAAACAACTATATGTGCTAAACTATGAGCAGGATACTACAGGTGACGTTGTGCTTGTAGTGCTTTGCACACGCAATAGTTTTGAGCCTGGGCGTAAGTATTTTATTAGTTATAATATGCTTACGCAAGAGTGCACAGGTTACGCAACTGCTAATTAAGCAAGCAGGGCAGGTTGACAGCCTGCCCAAATTGTAGTATACTATAGGCTAAGTTAAACAAAGGAGCGAACCATGCGAGACTTTACAAATGTGTTGGATTTGGTAGACGAGGTACAAGACCTTGTGGAGCGTCATGTACAGGGTATGCGCCGTGTTAGCGCGGTAGAGCTGGGCTTGGATATGCGTTGCGGCCGTGCTTATGTTGATGAGGACATGCAGGCTATTGTAGTTGACAGCGCCAATGTGCGTTCCTACAATTACTACGGTGGCTTTGAGTACGTGGACGACGAGGACAAGCGTACACTGGGCGACTATACTGTTTACCTGGACACTAGCGACCGGGTGCGTGACGCACTGGAATGCCTGATGGAAAAGGAAGGGCTTTGCGACACTGAGGTTGACGACTAAGCCCTTTGGTGCTATAATATAGATATACAGTAACAAAAAGGAGCGAAAATGTTTGCAACTGTAGAAGGTCAACAAGTTAAGGTCGGTGACTATGTGTCGTTCAAAAGCGACTATGAGCAGACTGGCAAGATTGTAGCAATTAAATCCAGCGTAATGGGCAAGCCCGTGCTGGTACTGGAAAACCCAAACGGATTTGGGGGCGAGTACCTGCGCTATGCTACCCGCACTGAGGAGTTGGCTAGCGACTGCTGGCTTGACTGATTGGGCACATGGTGCTATAATATAGACATAGAGTAAACAACTAGGAGCGAAACAAATGGGTACACGAAGCATGATAGCTATTGAGAATCCTCATAGCAAAGCAATCAAAGCAATCTACTGCCACTGGGACGGATACCTTCAGCACAACGGCAGTATCCTCAACAAGCACTACTCCGACAGCCCTAAAGTCAACAACCTTATTGCCCTGGGCGACTTGTCTAGCCTGCGCCCAAACATTGGCGTCAAGCACGAGTTTAGCACAATTGGCATGACTAAGGAAGAGCAGGAAGCACACGAAGCACTCCACGCTGACAGCTGCACCTTTTATACACGCGACAGAGGCGAGGACGCTCCCTACAAGCACTTCAACAACATTAAGGAAGCCCAAGCCTACTACGACGGCAGCTGGTGCGAATACTTCTATCTCTTCAAGTACGACGCAGACTTGGAGTCAGGCAAGTGGTACTATCGTACACGCGAAGACGGTCGTTGGAAGCGTTTGGCAACTGCTATGAAGAAGTTCAAGCCCGAGGAGGTAGCATGAAGAAAGTGTATGTTGAGACGGTGCTGATGCAAGAACTTGAAGTTCCTGAGGATTGGGAACGTGAGCACGTTTTTGACTTCCTTGCCGAGTACCAATCGTTCCGTACAGCCTTCCAGGGTGTAAGCAACGAAGACCAAACAGCTCGCATCCTGGACTTGGGTGTGATTATTGAAAAGGTAACCCAAATGGGAGAGGAGTGCTACGATGAATAAACCCAACGGTTGGCAAAAGAAAAAGATGATGAGCGATAGTCGCTTCGCAACCCTTTACGAAGATCCAGAGTACGAGGACTGGACTGAGGAAGACGATGCTCAACCCACGCCCAACCTTAACGGGCTCCTACAGGAAAAGCTGGGCACAGATCCTTATAGCCCGTATGTAACGATTAACAGCTAGTTCGCTCCTAGCGGGGGTGTTGTGGAAACGCAACACCCTTTTTTATTGCGGTTGACGCTTTGAACTTTTGAGCATATAATAGAGTTATAGTTAAACAAAGGAGCGATAGATGAACATTCAAAATTTGGAAACCTACGTCGAGATGAAGAACAAGTGGTCCGCACTCTTCGGCAAGAAAGAACTTAGCCTGCTCAACAAAGCAGACCGTCAAGCAATCGCAGATTCGCTGGATGCGGATCTTAGCCCAGAGAACCTTACCTGCGATGGCGAACTGCCTCGCTCGCAAGTCCAAAGCCGCTATCAGTTCCTTACTCGTTGTGCCCAGGAACTGCGTAGCATTGATCCTTCTGTAACCTTTTACGAATTCAACTAAGGAGCGAACTATGCCTAACTGGTGTAATAATACTATCGAAGTCACTCACAAAGACCCTGCCAAACTCCAAGCGTTCGTTGACGCTGTGAATGAAGGCAAGATGTGCAACTTCATTATTCCTGTGCCCGAGAGTCTACATATCGTAGCAGGCTCTGTAGGCGATCCTGTAGAGCAGAAGAAGCTGGAAGAGGACACGGCCCGCAACATTGAAGTTCACGGCTATGGCAACTGGTATGACTATTGTGTAGCCAAGTGGGGCACCAAGTGGGACGTCGATGCCTACGACAAGGTTGAGTTTGATCCTAAGGGTGTGACCTTTGGCTTTGACAGTGCGTGGGCACCTCCTTGTGGCGTCTATGAGGCTATGGTAGAGCAGGGCTTTGAAGTTCGTGCTTACTACTATGAACCCGGTATGAACTTCGCAGGCATTTGGGACAATGGTGATGATGACTACTATGAGTTGCCTGGTTCGAGTGCGGCTGTCCGCGAAGAGATTCCCGAAGTCCTAGACGAGATGTTTGCCATTGCGGAGAACATGGAGATGTGGGAAGAGGAAAACGCTGACGAAGAGTAAGGTCTTTTGGTTGACTGCCCGCCCTTTTGGTGTTATACTATGCACATGTTAAAGGAGCGGGCTATGAAGATCATTGTAAAGATACCTAAGAAGCACAGAGAGCATTTTGTTCTCTTTGCCCAAAATACACCCTTCAAGCCTAAGAAGGTAGAGAACAAAAAGGCATTTAAACGCAACCCAAAGCACAAAGGACGTGATGAATGATTGAAATTAAGCTAAACGGATTGAATGCTAGGCAAAAGGTTCTAGCAGACATCATTTGGTCTATTGAAGAATGGCCCGATGTTGAACGCTTCATCAATGCCCTGCCCAAACGCGAACAGGCCGAGTGCGAGGGTATCATTGAAATGATGCGAATGGAGTTGGTTGAGTCCTATCGTCAAGAAATGGGCATTAGCAATACTCCTGAAGCAGACGATGTGATCAGCAGGTTCCGGTTGACACGATAACCGAAATATAATATAATAACAACATAAGGAAGGTACAGAAATGAAAACCAATCGTGAAAAGAATCAAGAGTATGACGCAAGGCAGCAGGCCAAACAACGGCCCAAGCAACCTGTTTACAATTTCAAACCCCTGGAGGAAGTTATCCGTAAGTGGGCGGAAATGAGTAAGGCTCGTGAGCAAACTTGAATTCTATTCGCGCCCGCTAGTAGCATTCGATCCCAGCAATAAGGATCATCGTAGATACTACCATGAATTTGTAAAGTATGGTGGTTGGGGTGGTTGCCCTGTTCGTTTCATCTGCCCAAATGATACTGGGTTTGATTTGACGATCATGATTCGCAACCAATTGGTTGAATACTATGTAGAAAAGGAGTTCGAAAAGGGCGGCAGAGTCCGTTCCAAAATTGGACAAGTGGCGGCTAAATTGGCTGCTCAAAAAGCAAAGAAATCGGTTGACAAATCGAGTAAAAGGTAATACAATAGAAACATGCTAAGGAAACTGGCATATAACTTAAACCACACACAGAAAGAGGTAAACAAATGGCTACAGATAAACTTTTCAAAGTCGCAGGTATTTCTAAATTGAACGGCTCTTACAAGGTCCGTTTTGCCAACGACATCATGCGTATCAAGGTGCTTGCCAAGTCAGGCCACGAAGACATCCGTCTTGCTGAGCTGGACAAGGCAGTGAGCAAGCTCGAGGCTGCTCGTTTGGTCCAAGCTATGGACGAGTTCCAGGATACTATTGCCCAAGCAACTATCGCTGAGTACCTTGAGGACAATGCTCCTAAGGCTCCCAAAGCTAAGGCAGCTCCTGTGAAGGCTCCTGCTAAGGCCAAAGCAACTAAGACTTCAGTTAAAGCTGAACTTGAGGACGCACCTTTCTAATCTAAACCTATGAACTGGGAACTCTACGAAGTTTGGGCTGTTGATGACGACGGCCATGAGGATCTCATTGATACAACTAAAGATCTCAAGGAAGCTAGGCAACTGGCTTCCTTGAACATCGGCGATGGTATCCGTGAGTGCGTGATCTACAGAGAAAACGCAGACGGCGACTTAGAGCAGGTAGAAAGAATTAAATAGAACCTAGGGCCTATAGCTCAGTTGGTTAGAGCAGTGGACTCATAATCCATTGGTCCCTGGTTCAAGTCCAGGTGGGCCCACCACACGTTGGGGGTGTTGTTTTATTACAACATCCCCATTCTCATGACTTGACGCTTTGAGCTTTTGACGCTATAATTGACACATACACTAACAAATTAGGAGCGAACTATGATGCTAGTAATCCGTACCCAATACATGGAGAACTATGGTGCCCACGACTGGGACGGTGAAGGTGCTTGCCCTCAGTATTGGAAGTTCAAAGGTGGTTCGGAATACAAGGTCCTAGACGTTCCTCTCAACATTGACTACTCTAAGGTCGTAGCGGACGCCGGTGTAGAGCGCAATGATGACTACTGCCGTGAATACATCCTAGACTGGAGCATTGAAAGCGACGACTACCTCTCAGAGTTTGAGCGTAGCCAGTTGGAGTATGATGGTGTTATTACATTCAAAGAACCTGTTATTAATCTAAAGGAGATGGTATGATTACCCAAGAAACCCGTAACAACTATGATACCCGGCATGGTGGCCCGTTTGATCGTGGCTCAGCAGACAGCTACTATCATCGTCCACGCAACCCTCACTTCTATGTAGGTGGCACGGGTACATCGGATCGGGTCGATCAAAAGGACATGACTCCTGCTGAGGTCCAAGCCTACCTAGCAGGCTATCAGTACAATGAACAGTTTGGTGACAAGAAAGATTGGGGTTAATATGATATACCAACCAGCAGATGATCTAGCCCTAGAGGACCTAGAGTACCGCAAGCGTATGGCAGTAGCCACGCTCAATGACGCTATCAATCAGATCTATAACATAGAGGGCGATCGTTGGCAAATGGCCTACGATGTCTTAGAAGGCGTTTGGAGCAACCTCAAGATAGAGGTTGACGCCCAAGCGTTTTGATTGTATAATTGTTTCATAAGTTAACAAAGGAGCGAAACAAATGACAAAGAGCGCACAAGCAAAGTTCAACGAATTCCTAGAAGAAAGCCGTAGCACCAGCCAGGCAGTCAGTTCTGTAACCACAGCCAGTTACGAACTCTATGGCAACTATGCCTATGCCTGTGGCTTCCTGGAAAGCATGATCAAGGACGTCATCGCAGAACTGCCCCGCAAGCGTCGCGAAGAAGTCCGTGCTCAGTTCCTAGCTCGTAGCCGCAAACTAGAGCAAGAGAAGCTGGTTGACATTTTGAGCAACTGAGCATATAATACTAACACTTAGACAAAAGGAGCGAACCAAATGGGATTCTTTAGCCAACTGGCAATTGACGTAGAAGAACTGTTGTTTGAAGGCGCCACTGAGCAGGAAATTGCTCACAAGCTCAACATCAGCGTGGAGCAGGTACGCGAGTGTATCGCCCAGCTGGAGCAGGCCGAAGTTGAACCCTACGACATGATGGATGTGGAAGCAGACGCTGACGCACTGATGTCCGCTGGGTTTGGTACTGATGAAGACTACGGCTACTATGGAGATGACTACTGATGGATGCTGTAGTCTACGCATTCTACATGACCATGGAGCTGTGGGTGTTCTTAGGTGTCCTGTTGACAGCTCTGGTGATTGAAGCTATAATTGTAAAACTTAAACAAAGGAGCGCATAATGGATATCAAGCAAGTTAACTCAGCAATCATGTTTGGCACTTGGACTGACACTGAATTGTCCAGCATGATTGATGCTATCAAATGGAATCGTGCCCAGCTGGCCAAAAGCGTGAAGATGAGTGTTCGCCCAGGTGACCATGTAGAGTTCACCAGCACCAAGCGTGGCATGACCATGCAGGGCACTGTTACCAAAGTGGCCATCAAGTACATTACAGTCAACACCAACGCAGGCCTGTGGCGAGTGCCAGCCAATATGCTTCGCGTGGTTGACAAAGAGCTGGCTTGAAGCTATACTATTAAAACTGTAAACAACTTAGGAGCGAAACTAAATGACTACACTGACTTTTGATGCAGCACAAGTTCAATCTGCCTGCGAGCAAGCCCAATTGGCTGCACGTACAGCCGCTAAGAAGTTCTTTGAAGAGCGTCTGGGTGGCGTGGATCAGTTTGCCTGTGGCTTTGCTTGGGTTAACGTCTACGGTGTGCGTAGTAACAGCCGCATGGGCAAGACACTTCAGTCATTTGGTTTTCGCAAGAGCTATACCGGCGGACTTCAATTGTGGAACCCCAGCGGTGCGGCAGTCCAAAACGTGGACACACTAGAAGCTGGCGCAGAAGCCTATGCCCAAGTGCTCAAAGAACAACTGGGCCTGGAAGCCTACGCAGGTAGCCGATTGGATTGACACTAGGGCCGCAAGGCCTTACAATATACTTTTATTAACGAGGAGCGACAATGGCTAAAGTGGTAACGAGTGCGATGTTGATGGCGGCCCAAGCAGAAGTTAAGAGCTTGGAGACTACCAGCATCCAAAAGGATCTCAGCAAAGAAACTGACGCAGAGATCCTGGAACGACTGCACGAGCGTTTTGAGATTTTGGAAGACATGACCCGCGCTGTAAAGAAGGGTGATGTTAGAGCAATGATTGTCACTGGCCCTCCTGGCGTGGGCAAGAGCTTTGGCGTAGAGAAAGTACTAAGCAAGCACGATGTGTTTGCCAATGTAGCGCAGGACAGCAAGCTGAAGAAGTACGAAGTAGTCAAGGGCGCGATGAGTGCCATTGGCTTGTACAAGAAGCTGTATGAGTTCTCTGATAAGAAGTGTATCCTAGTGTTTGATGACTGTGATAGCGTACTCTTGGACGACCTTAGCCTTAACATTCTAAAGGCTGCTTTGGACAGTAACCAAAAGCGTACTATCCATTGGAACACTGACAGCAGACTCTTACGCCAAGAAGGTGTGCCCAATAGCTTTGAATTCAAAGGCGGCGCAATCTTCATCACCAACATCAAGTTTGATCATGTGAAGAGCAAGAAGCTTAAGGATCACTTGGAAGCTATTGAAAGCCGTTGCCACTACTTGGACTTGACTATTGATACAGAGCGTGAGAAGCTACTGCGTATCAAGCAGGTTGTAGAGCAACATGGCATGTTGGACAACCATGAGCTGGATGACTCAGCCAAGCAGGAAGTAGTTGACTACATCATTGCCAATGCTAAGAGGATGCGTGAGCTCAGCTTGCGTATGGTACTGAAGGTAGCAGACATTAGGGCCAGCATGCCTAACAAGTGGCAAGCTGTAGTCCAAGCTACGTGCATGCGTAACGCATAGTAGCTGTAAGGTATACAGTAAGCGGGCACTAGACTCGTAGGCTGTATATGGATGTAACGCGATTCGCTCCCGCTAGCATCCAAGCCAAGTCAAAGGGACTGAAAGGATTCTCTTTCTTGGCTGTTGTGGTCCCCTGAGATAAATCCGATTCGCTCCCGGTGCTCAGGGGATTTTTTTTGAGAGGTCGGTCGGGAAATATTTTCGAAATTGCCGAGGGGGGTCGGGGTATACATTTATTTCTGTTGTATTTTTACAACAGCCTAATCAAATTTTTCCCCAGCTTTCTCCCGCACTTTGCCCCATTTTCAAACCAGGGGTGTTGCCAAATCACCACCCAAAAACTTTAAGTACTTCTATTAAATTTTTTACGGTGCAGTTTTTAGAAAAATAACAAAGTAAATTTAGGGTAAATACCATAGTAAATTTAAGGATCCCCTAGTTATGTTAGAATACATTATAGAAGCATACAGCCCTACAGCCAATCAAACTCTGCGTCAAGTAAGCCTAAATAATCTAGCTGTTACACCCGAAACCAATCTAGCTCAAGCTAGTCGTACAGCAGAAACCTTTGCTCTTACACTTAATCAACAGAGCAAACTGGGTGCTCAAGACTGGGCTCCAAAAGTAACCCCACTAGAACGCTAAGTACTTCACAAAATTTTTTCTGTGCATGCAGCCGGACTTTACAAGTTAGAAATCTAGTTCCAAGTTAGTAAAAACAGTGTTTTGTGCTTGGCCCATTTGAACGCTACACAGGCTTGCCAGGGTTCATGATTTTGCTCAGTAGCCCATGCCCAGCGTTTATAATGTTCTCCAACAGTGGACTCTAGCCAATGTTCCATTAGACTTATTTGATCCACCCAATCCATTTGTGGCTGAGGCTGGGGCCATGGCGCACGAGCTATGTACTCAAAGCTATGATACTCTGGCAGATAGTATGAACGAACCATATAATTATTTATTTGGCTCAGCTGGCTGTAACGCTGTTTGCGTTTTACCGCTACCGCTTCGCGGCTCTAGTACTAGCTGTACCGCGGCAGCTTCGCTGATTTTCTTTTTTGCACGCTTCGCGCGATTTTATCTAATGGGCCAGTGCTTGTTGAACTTTTCAAAATAAAACATCAGTTCGTGTGTTTCATCGTCATAGTACTCGGCTACATAGTCACTTTTAACACGGCTGTGTACGTTTTCGCAAAGAGCCACTAGGGTGATATCTTTTCTATTGTAGCCCCAAGTGCCCAGTACATCCAACATCCAACGCCAATTGCCGCCACGTATAATGCCTGCTTCTACTAGTACTAGCTGTCTGTAGGGCAGGATGTCTGCGGCCTGCATCAACATCTTTTGTCTATACGGGTGCGGATCTTCATCTGGATATGTAACATCTACTGCTATGATTGTGAGCATTTCGCCCTTTCTGCTCCAGCTGTGTGCTAGATGCATGGCCACTGTGGCTGAATAGTCTGGGCTGGCCATTATGACTGCTGTGGTGCTGGGATCAAAGTCTGTTGAGTCAACTAGGCATTCTAAGCGTTGTATCAACTCCCATTCTTTTTCCCTAGTGATAAAGTGTAAGGGTCTACGATTCATTTAGGATTTTTTATGTTTGGCGCGGCCTGCTTTCATGTTGGCCATCCAGTGTGCTAGTTGTCCTCTACGTCCGCCCTGCTTGGCTATTTTTCTTAGAGAACTTATGCTACCTTTAGTAGGTACATGATAACGCTTGCTGTCGCCCTTGTCCTCGGGATTACGTCCATCAGCAAAGTTTTCCGAAATGGGTCTTGTAAGTACGATTGTTTTGTCGGGTTTGATTCGTATTTGTCCAGAACCCAGTAGACTTTGATAAACATTACGCTGGCTGTCAGTAATGCCATTGCGATCAGGCTTAAAAGGCAAATCGTTTTGCTGGGCAACTTCAATGGCTTTTAACAACAGTAGTTTTCCAAAGCCCTGTCCTCTAAACGCATCACGTACAAACACATCATTTTCTACATTGTTGTTTCTTGCAAAGAACTTATAGACAAAGAATCCCACTTCTTGATTGCCCTGTGTCAGCTTGATTTCAAAGGCACTGTTGAAATTATCACTGGAGCCTACATGAAATTCCACAGGGTCTTCTGTTCGGTCCTCAAGGTTTTCCATCAGGTCTTCAGGAGCAAAGCCAATATAACTGTTGCCGTGTTCGTCGCCGGCTTGTACAACAAATGCGCCACCCTCTTCGCTTTCTATTCCGCCAATTTCCCAGCCCATGTGTGCTAGGATCTTTTCAATACGATGCTGTGTATCATCATCGCCCTGATACCACATGCGAGCATACTTGCGTAGGGCATGTTCTTCATCGCCACTGTCATCTACGGCAAATTCTTTCAATTGCTGTTCATTGGTACGATGATATTCGCTAGCTTTGCCTTCTAGACTAACGTGCCAAGCATAAAACTTGGTATGTGGATATTCTTGTTTTAGTTCAACAAAACTTTCTAAATTGGGCACAGCATCATCATACATGATGGCTTTAGTATAGTTGCCCTGGTCCAACAGCCGACGAATAATGATTTTTTTCTTTTCTTCTGTTTGAATCTTAGCAGTCATGTTGCCCGCACGATAAACATGAACCTTGCTCATGTCTACTCCATACTTGCGGAATGTATCCAAAAACAACTCTCTATCATCAAAGTCAGCACGGGCAGTTACCATAACTACCTTGTTGCCAGTAGCTATGTCACGTTTCAGCTGATTCATCATGGGTATAATGGGCTTGCTGTGGTGAAAGAAATCGTGAGCATTACGAAAGTTTTCAAAGTCAAAATGCTCGCCGTCTTCTAGCTTATAGTGTGTAAACTCGTGGCTGTTTAGGGCCTTGACCACACGCCCGTCTTTAACCACATGAACTTTAGTTTGTGTATGTACTAGAGTGTCATCTATATCAAAGATAACCAGTTTGTTGTCAGTAAAGTCACTTGCTCGCATGGGCCTTTTTCTTTTTGGCAATAGCAATAGCCGCTTGCTGTGCTGGATTAGCCGCTTCGCTTTTTGGTTTAGTCTGCGCTGTCTTTTGTGCGCTGCCTTGATTTTTTAAATCGTTGGCTACTTCTTTTTCATCAAAGGGACGAGGAATGCTATTTACTGCGGCATCAAATGCTTGTCTAGCTTTAGACCCTGCTGCAACAATACTGTTAGTCACGCTTGTTGCGGCTTCTTCAATCTTAACACAGTTGTTGACTCTAGTGTTGCCTTTGACTTTTGTGCCCTGCTTTTTATAGCCCTTCCAGCATTTAGGATCTAGTCGTTGCTTGATTTTTTCTTCAATGATTTCGCGTTGAGCGTGTTCAATTAACTGACGCATTTCTTCAACACTTTCACAATTCCAACGACGTAGGGCTAGAGCTTTGGGCGTAGGTTTGCCGTTGGGCTTTTTCATTGGACCTTTATTGCCTGACATTCTAGCGCAGAAGCTCTTACGACGTTTGGCGTCTTTACTGCCTGCTTTTAGCTTGCTAGGTTTGGTAGTAACTGCTGTTTGTAGTTTGCTACCTGGGTTTTCACGACGATAGGCATTGACGGCTTTTTGACTTAGGCCGTCAGTTTTATCATGCTTATTGACCTTGTTCCAGTCTTCATTAATAAATTGATTTGCTCTCATTATGCTTGCGCCTCTCCCCAACGTAAAATTACGTTAGCTGTTGTAGCAGTACCTGCTACTTTATATATGTTAATTGCCAATACGTCTGGGCCATTTGGGAATGTACCGCGTCCGCCAATAGCAGTAGCAGTTAATTCTTTAAGTGCTTCCAAACTCAATGCTTGTGATTCTCCAGGGTTAGCAATGAACGAAAATACCTGTTCACCTGGTAGCGCATAGGCCGCACCAAATTGGAATGTTGGTGTAGCACCTGCGTTAATAGTAGTTGTTGCTGACTGTGTGAAAACCACACGATAAACAGTTGTGCCGCCCAGGGTACGTGTTGACAATCCAGTAACCGCAGTACCCGCTGGGAAGCTGGTATAACTAGAACTAATCTTAGTACCAACTGTTGCTCCTGAACTTAACCAAGTAGCTTCAGTAAAATACAAGTAGTTGGTTTTGTTATAGCTGGCAGCAGTACCAGAAGCAGTAACAGTAATAGTAACATCGTTACCTGCGTTTTGTGGACTACTAGATCCTGGAACAGCACTCATAACAATACGGGTATAGTTAGTACCAGAAATATTCAAATAACTGCGTGTAATACTGTTGATAATTTGTCCGCCTGCTAGATAAGTTACAGCACTTAATACGTCAGATGTTTGAATACCCGATGTATCATACTGAGCATCTGTAACTAAGAAATCTAGTCGGCTTGTATTTAACGCACGGTTATATGTGTTTGATACTGAGTTAGTAATTGTTACAGTAACGTTATTACCTGCTCCACTCAAACTAGTTGCTGTACCGTTACCTGTCATAATTATACGAGCATAGATTGTTCCGTTAATCTTACAATAGCTAGGTGTTGACGAAGAAACAGTCTGACCGCCAGTTAAGAATGTTGTAGCACTTAATACGTCAGCTGCCGCAATCGTTGTTGTTGCATATTGTGTTTGCGGAATTAAAAAGTCTGTACGAGCATTACTAATAGCAGTACTGTAAGCTGATGCTAAGAAGCTGGTAAATCTAATAGGTATATCGTACTGTCCGTCTGTTGCGGCTGCTCCTGAACTTAATGTTGGAACTGCGCTCATAACAATACGAGCATAGCTTACTGAACTAATTGTAATGTAGTTTGGTGTATAAGTTGCTACAGTTTGGTTTGAACGAACAAACGAACGTACAGTCCATGTGGCATTAGAAGTTATAGCGCCAATTGTATTAATTCTAACAGGTTGAATTCCTCCTGCAGCCGCAGTCAATTGGAAGGTTGTAGACCCATTGGTTGCCATTATATAATAAGTTGTTGGGTTAGTATAACCGTTAATAGCACCTGTACTACCACCAGTTGAGCCAGATAATGTAACAGTTTCTCCAACGTAAATGTTAGAACTTAAGGCATTACAAGTGAATATACCATTAGTCATTATACCGCCAGCAATATATGTTCCTGGGTCGCCAGCTGTATATAACAATGTTACAGAAGTAGTTGAGCCTGTAACCACGGTCCATGTACCGTTATAGCCGTTTTGGTTAGCACCATAAACGTATACCGTTGTCCCTGCAACAGGAGCATAAGCAATAGCTGAATAAGAGAATGTAACGTTAAATGTTCCGTTAAGGTTATCAACTTTATTTGTAAATGTCAAACTAGCACCTGTAGCATTTACGTTTGCCATTGTTTGGTTATCACCCAATACTAACAATGTATCGCCTACAGCAATACTATTTGTAGCGGCATCGAC
>JACCDW010188544.1_pt1 | contig 17643 bp, 15 predicted proteins | sample 7449781 | NCBI WGS metagenome assembly JACCDW01 (sample SAMN15323449, study PRJNA562643) | freshwater metagenome | isolation source: river surface water | place: USA:Blue River Watershed | collected 2017-08-18
ACAACTCAAACAGAGAAGATGTATGGGGACAGCATAGTCTAACTGAGTATGAGGAGATGCTCACGACGACACTTGAAAATCGATCAGTGTCTGATACTATCTTCTTTCTTAACAAGCGAGACTACCCTATACTCCGATCTGATCTCAAAGAACCGTATCACTTCATGTGGCGCGGCGAGCATCCTGTAGTGAATCTCTCTCAGATCAAATACATTGGTAGCATGATTCCTGTTACGTCTCCGTATAGCAATCCTGACTATCTGGATATCCCCTTTCCAGTTCCTCAAGATTGGATCTTAGCTAGCTCGCCTATGCAGTACTTCTCTGGTAGAGACAATTCTATCAAATGGGAGAGTAAGAGACCTACCGTCTTCTTTAGAGGATCGCTAACCGGGCGAGTCGATCCTGATCTCAACCAGCGCTACATTGCTTCAAAGATGTCATATGATCTGTACAAGTCCGAGAGAACTGTCTTCAATGGGAACCTAGTTCCAGTTCTAGACATTGGGATAACATCATGGAACCTATCTGACAAGGTAGACAAGCACGGCCATATCACCTTCTCTCATCCCAAGCAGCTTGGAATCAAATTAGCCAACAAGGTATCAATGGACGAGGCAGTGAACAAGTACAGATTCATTCTCAACATTGATGGTCATTCTAAGACAAACCGAACTAGCTACATTCTATCTAGCAACTCACTTATGATCATGGTTGACTCTGAGTACACAGTTGGTCGAGAAACATGGATCGATGAGTATCTTGTTCCATATCAGCACTATGTTCCCGTAAATGCTGATCTATCTAATCTAGTATCTGTGGTTCGATGGTGTATCGCCAATCCAGATCAGTGTAAGCAAATGGTTGCAAACGCAAACCGAGTGGCCGCCTCCCTGTTCACTAAGGATGCAATCATGGACAGAGTCGCACTCACTCTTAACAAGATCGCGAGCTCCAAGTAAGAAAGAAATCATCATATTGATCTCTTTTTTTGAAATCAGTCTACGTCTCTTGATGAGTCAAAAAAATAATGATTATAGAATCACGTGAGATGTGATCCGCAGAGGGAACTCAATGTGAGATCATGGTCTATAGCGCATCGATGATGCTCTCTACGTTGACTCTGTTCTTCTTCACGAACTCGGAGTTCATGATAATGGGATTGTATAGAGTACCGATGTTTGGTACTGTTCCCATCATCAAGGACGAGCTGATGTTGGTGTTCACGTATGAGCGATCCTCATTGATTGCCGCATTCGTGATGCTCTGTAGCGGATGCGAGTACGAGATACTCAATAGCGCGTTCTCAGTATTGCTCTCATCAAGTCCACTCTTCTCAATGTTAGAGATGAATCCATTAAAGGTCAATGTATCAGCAATGAGTGTGTAGTGCTTGATGTTGATGTCTGATCCACTCAGTTCTCGAAGACACTGAATCAGCTTCATCTTGGCGGCATGAATGCCATACAGACGATAGATCTCCATGACTGAGTTCGAGTGCGACCGAGTGTAGTCAACGTACTCGTTGTCAACGATGTCCGTAAGGTTGGTACCGACTGTACGAATGATGTGTTTTCGTACAGTCTTGATAGACCCATCCTCATCTACCTCTGATCTAGGCACGAAGTCCTTTAGCACCTGAGCGGATACGATCCCCGCCACACCTCTGATGACCGTCTTGAGAATCTTACTGTACATCATCTCTCTGATCGTATGTTGATTGATGTCGCTGTCCTTCTTGAACATCTCCTTCTGGAAGTAGATTCGCATGACCAAGCACTCCGTGTTATCGTCTGTGTAGACAATGTGTAGAGTGGGGTACGTCTCTTTGAGCTTGCGATAGATGGTCGGGAGGCTCATGTTCTTCTCAATGAGTACTTCATGGTTGAGTTCCATGCGCACGCACCACTTGACCAGATTGCTAGGCGTCCGCTGGTTGATGTGATGCTTCTCAAATGGTTCAAAGATGTCAGTAATCTCATGCTTGTACATCGGGTGTACTATCTTCTTGTACTCTTCAAAGAAGATCTGAAGCTTGTCAACGAACTTGTGTAAGTCCATCATCTCAATCTCATTAGCCACTTCTTGTAGTTTGGAGATATCATTCTCAAACTCCGGCTTGAGGAACAGGTCCATCGAAGGATCAGACATCTGACTCGTGTCCTTTGCTCCATACACCTCTTTGATCTTCGAGAGGAAGTTGCCATTGGAGGTGGCCGATGCGTGAATGGAATCAAGAATCTTCTGAGTCATGGATTCTGAAGTACACTCAGAAGCAATCATGCCTACACTGGTTCCGTACTCAACAAGCGATGATTTGAAGATCTCACATGTCTTGTGAATGATGAGATCTAGTAGCTTGAGGTCAAGACCAAGATGAAAGACCTTTCGGTAGCTCAATGATGTATCGATCGAGATATTCATTAGAGTCGCCGCCATCTGTACGTGCTTGGGGATCTTCATCTTTCGCACATACTGAATCTCATTGAAGTAGCAGTACAGGATACGCTCCTTCAGCTCATCTATCTTCGAGTTCCATTCCGCCGGAGTCAGCTTGCAGTTGGCCTCTTTCAGATAGTCAGAGTACTCGTATGCAGCATCATCTACGATTCTGTCTACATTCACAGGCAGTACCTGCTGAGACGATAGGAGTGAGTCTTTGAAGTTGCAAGACTCAATCTTGATGTATCCATCTCTGTAGGTCGATCGTCCGGTGTACAGGTCGGTCATGTGCTTCTCAAGGATTGTCTTAGACGTGTTGTTCTGCATGCTCTTCGGAAGCGTCGATAGCTCAACCTTGTAGATACGATCGAACTCAGCGTCTGAAAGCATGAGAGTAGAGAAGTCTACGTACTCAACCTTTCGAAGATCAACTCCATCATCACCATATAGCTGTTGTAGAATGTAGTTGTACTTGGTCGTACGTCTGAAGTTGTCTACAATGACCGCTTCTACATTCTTATTACACTTACGGTTATGGTATCCTGTTACGCCCGTAGACAGTGCCTTGGTGGTGATACCATTACGACCATCTTGCTGTTGCGCAATAGCCGATAGCGACGATACACCAGTTACGTAAGAGTCTGGAATGAATCCAACTGCCTGCGGCTCATCGTGGAATCGTCTGAAGTAAGGGATAGCGCGTCCGAAGTCAAATGTCTTGGCCATTCGCTTGCCTTTGATATTCATCTGACCAATCGAAGAACTGATCTGTAAGATGTTGGTGGGCTTGCCCTTAGTACCAGACGCCATGAGCTTGTACAGATTGTTGTTCTCATGGTCTAGACTAGACATGACTACTTCAGTGAAGTCATCTCCTGGACTTAGAATGTTAATCTGTTCTTGCTCATAGTACTCCTCCACGGTCATCCCAATGGGCGGCGTGATAAGACCACTTCTGAGTTTCTTGGTCAAGTTGTTCGACTCATAGAGGATCGATCCTGTGATATCATTAATCTTCTTAAGGATGTCCTTCTTGATCGCGACATCATGATAGTCAATGGTGTATCCACGTGCCAGTAGGTAGTTGGTCGATACCTGCTGCATGTTGTACAACAGATCGATCGCCGAATCGACTCCATATCTGTTGTTGACATTGTGGAAGAGTGAGTCATTAACTCCTTGACCAACCGTCTTCTTATCTAGACGACCACTGATGATCTTGCCACGCTTGATCTCAACGTGAGTATCCATCTTATCGTAGTTTACGAATGCTGAGTACTCTGGCTTGTAGAAAGCGGACTTCTTCTTGATGTTGATTTCAGGGAGAAGCTTAGAGATCAGGTCTCGGCCAATTGCCACATCATCTAGACTCTTGAACTTGTGTAAGTATGAGTCATAGTCAACCTGCGACATCAGAAACATGGCGTGGTATCGGTCTACCTTGACACTGTTCTTGGTAAGTTCAAACATGCCAATCAAGTTATCGTGGTAGACACCCATCGCCGGCGACGTGTCCTTGTATGAGATGAACCATCTCTTTAGGTTGCTCTGAGTACCACATTCGTTTCGCGCAATGATACTATGAGGAGAATAGATAGACATAGCATCTCCATCGAAGTCGCCTCCGTATAGAGTGTCTACTACGTTAACCGATAGACGGAACGTGTCTCCATTGCCAAGGATCTTGGCCTTGTGTCCACTGATGGCACTGTACAGAAGAGAGGGAGCTCGGTTCATCGCGACATCATCACCATCTTGCATATCTCTGTATAGAATGTCTCCATACTCAAGCTGCAAGTTGTTGTTCGAGTCGATATAGTACGTGGATCCGTTTGACGCTTTTACAATCTTCGAGCAACCCGGATACGCGATGTTCTTGTTTAAGAAGCATACCGTAAGTCGCTTGATGTTGTATGGACGTACAACCTCTGGGATCTGCAATGTCTTGGCAACCGTTATAGGGATGCCTACTTCATAGATCTTGATGTTGTTGTCTCCACTGATAACTGATCGACCGCCGTATTGAATTCTCTTACCTTCTAGGTTACCACGGATGCGTCCTTCCTTTCCGCGAATTCGCGTACTAACGGATACTAGCATTTGACCGTTTCCACCTACCATCTTACTAGAAGACGATGAGTTCGGTGGTTCCTTGATCATCGAGTGGTACGTAATCTCCAGTACGTTGAGGTTGGACTCTTGCTTCGTTTTCTCTTCTTCTGTTAGAATTGGAGATACCTTCTCGTTATGACTGACTAGGTTCTTGATGAACGTGGTCGTGTCATTGTTGTTGGATCTAGATCCTCCCTTGATCTTACGAACATCAGGTCTCGCATTATTCGGAATGACCGGAATGTTGCGAAGAATCAACTTAGAAGGATGTTGCGATACTGGCTTACCAAGACGCAGGACCGTTTCATCTGAAACACGAGAGAAGATCTTCTCAATCTCATCATGATAGATACGGCGATCGTCTTGTCCGATATATTTGACAATCAGGAACAAAGGCTCCTTAGGATCCTTCAGAATCTGAGGCTGCTCAAAATTACAATGAACACAGATAGACGCCTTGACGCTTGTGCTCTTTGTCATAGCAACTGCTTTGTTCAACGACATACTATCAGATGGAATCATAAGATTCTCAGATAGCTCATGCTCACATGGCAAAGTCAAGATATGCGATTTGTTCGCGATCTTGATTGCATTGCTAAGAGACAGATTATTATCTGGTAGCTTCATAATGGCAGAACCACAGTTGTGGCAAATCACTTTAAGCCATTTGGCAATCTCGGACCGAAACAAAGTGTTCGTAACCGGATAGTTTAGTTTCATACTACCAAAATGACCAAGACACTTGTCTCGAGGGTTCAAACATGTTTTGCATCTAAATGCATAACTCGTAGTTCCCATGTAAAGAGAATAGATACCTTGATCAATAGGGCGTTCACTGCTAAACAGATCCTTAGACGTCACATTGCACAGAGAATTCTGCTTGTGATCCTCAGATCCCATCATATAGAACTCGACACTCTCGATCTCATCCTCGGGGAAACTGGGGAGGCTCATCTCTGATTATGGAATTGGATCGTTGGCGGTGCCGCGTATATTAGGAGAAACAATTTAGCAAAACAAAACACAGTTCTGTATATTTATACAATATAAAAAATCAATTTTACCTACACAATTAGGTACCAAACTCACTTTCGCTTATAGATGACTAATCTATACTGCAATTGAGCATCATATCCATCATCTTATTGTCTTTTAGTAACTCAGCGATAGTCTCATCCTTGTTATACAATATAAGCTTGCCTGCGTCCACATGTAGCTCAAGGCCATCGGTATCGTCTTTGAGCAATGATGCATACTTGGAGTAGTTATCGATTGGATCGATACTGATTGAGTAATCGCCCGAGCGGCCCTTGGGCTTCAGACTGTATGAAAACTCAAACTCACTATCAACTCCATCAACCGTAGAAAGAATGAACTTACCAGTCTTATCTGCATCGCCAGAGAAATACATAGTTATGCCAGTATCTCCATCCTCTCGAGTCCAGAAGCCACCAAGGAAGCTATGCTCTGTGTTCCGAACTAGACGGGTTTCAATCTGGAAATAGACAAAGATCATAAATAACACCATAAGCATAAAGGCCCCGAAGAGAAAAGAGCCATTCACACCGGTAACCGATTTAGAAGAAGAATCACCCATTGGAAACGCACTAGACGGCTATAGACAGTCTCACGAAATTGATTACAATTACCCTTTATATACTACTTCAGACATATTAGTTTGAATCGTATACCCTCAGCGAGACAGAGACTATCGGATACTATGTACGGATTTGCTGCCTACCAGGATCGTGCTCAGGAGTTTGCCCAGAAGCAATACTACCAGAGTCATTCTATGTATGCATACGCTACTCCGAACGTTGCTCCGATTGCACCTCCTATGCCGCCACCGATGCCTCCGCAGTCTATGTCTGTGAACGCGGCTCCGTACGTACCACCTCCTTACATGTCTAACATGTCTGTGAGTGCTACGCCATACGTGCCACCTCCGCCGACCACCATGTCAGCGAGTGCTACGCCATACGTGCCACCTCCGCCGACCACCATGTCAGCGAGTGCTGCGCCATACGTGCCACCTCCGATGAGACAGAATGAGAAGACTCAAGTTGTTAAATCAGATGACTTGCGCAACAAGAGTCCTATCAAGAGAGTGAGTCCTCCTCTTCCAGACAATATCTCAGGAAGAAAGAAGGTAGCATATGAGACACGGAGTGTATCAACTGCAGAACTATACAATGTAGTTCGTGGGTACTGCTCGCCATCTGATATCAGTCGGGCGCATGCTAGCCGAGCTGTATCAATGAGTAGCAGTCGAGTTGTGTTCTCTAGACGTCGAAATGACGTACAGACTGAGCAGCGACCGAATACCAGTCCACTCCCGCCGTCGACCATGTTTCCTATTCAGTACTACTCTAAGGAGATGATGACTGGGTATGAGTACGAGTTCAACAAGAACATGATTGAGATTGGAAGACCTGACTTGATTCTGGTGTTCAACGAGTACGACCCAAGCAACGACTTCGATAACGAGACTGGACAGTGGTACTACAGATCTATTCCCGTGAGTGAGAAGGCATACTGGTGTAAGATCTCGAAGGACTCTAGAGCGATCAGACATGCCATGGAGAACCCGACTCGCATCAGTCGGTACCTCATGTGCTCCGCCAACGAGAACGCATTCATCTTCTTAGAGAAGTATCCGTATCTGGTTGAGTACAATGCTTTGCAGCACAACTACCGATCGTACGAGGTGTACAAGAAGGCCAGACACCTGATCTCTTGGGAAGCAATGGATGCCAGTCCTGATCTCTTTGCACTTGTTCGTAAGGACATTGGTGAAGTGGATTGGACATCTCCATACTCTCAGAAGAGCAGCAAGTACAAGTCCCTTGGGAGACTGATGGTGAGTCCCGAGTAAGAGAGACGAGTGTATGTTGATGTATGAGTTCTATTGTGTCTTTATCTATGCGTATATGTATGTTTTTTTGTTATTTCTCGTTAGGTTCTCAAACTGGACTGAGATTGTATATGAGCTAAATATAAGAACATTTGATTTATAGTTTGATCAAATTATAAAGCGAGATAATATATCTTACTTTCCATACGACCGCCCTAGTCAAGTCAACAACCTCTAGCATAATGGAATCGGTAAACGACAAACTATACAGCCTATTGCCAGTATCTGATTTTGATCTATTTGAGCTTTACAACAAGGCCAGATTGACATTCTGGACTCACGATGAGATCGAGCTAGACTATGATATCTCTGATTGGAACAATCGTCTCAGCGACAACGAGCGCCACTTTATTAGTAATATCTTGGGATTCTTTGTCCAGTCTGATCAGATTGTAAACATCAATCTATCTGAGCGATTCATCAAAGACATCGAAGAGATTCCAGAGGATCTCTACAAGTATAGCAAGCTGTTCTATAATTTTCAACAGATGATTGAGGACGTACACACGCTCACGTACGAGACACTCCTCAATACTCTAATTACGGACTACGATACCAACCAGTTCTATAAGAACTCTATCAAGAACATCCCAGCGATTAGCAAGAAGGCAAAGTGGGCTACCAAGTACATCGAGGACCAAGTGTCTACGTTCCCTATTCGTCTCATCGCCTTTGCTATCTTGGAAGGTATCTTCTTCAGTGGATCATTCTGTTCTATCTTTTGGCTTGGACAGAAAGACCCTTCCAATCAGAATCTGATGCGAGGTCTAGTGCAATCCAACAAGTTCATCAATAGAGATGAAAACTTGCATTACACATTCGCTTGTACTCTCTTCAACAAACTGAAGAACCATCCAGACTATGATGTAGAGGTAGACGAAGAGATTGTATCTGACATGGTACAAGAGGCGGTAGATATAGAATGTGAGTTCATCAACTCATCTATCCCGTGTGCAATGATCGGCATGAATGCTGACTTGATGAGTATGTACATCAAGTACGTCGCAGATAGACTTCTGATTGACATCCATATGAAACCGATCTATAACACTAAGAATCCGTTTGACTTCATGCGAATGCTGGGGATGATTGATGCTTGTAATTTCTTCGAACAGAAAGAAACAACGTATCAGAAACCGGTGGTCGGGAACATGAGTGGCTACGATTCGGATGATAATAATTTCTAATCCACATCATTCTTTTAGATATAATATACGATAAGAATCCAGTATCAACTAAGGACTCAACCGATCTACCGTACTGCAACGCAACATGTCTAAGTACGCACCTGGAGGCATCCTAGCCGAGCGCGATGACAATGATAGCGCTCCGAACAATATTGAAGTCAACCCGAATCGCCTTGGTAAGCGTGATGGCTTCCTAGGCGATCTCGTAAAGGAGAAGGACCCTGTTGTCATTACTATCATTGTTCTGTTTGTTATCATCTGTGTTCTTCTAGGTCTATGCATGGTAGCCGGGTGGTGGTGCAACGTAGACAAACCGAAACACTTCAACTTCACAGATGCATTCAAATCCAAATTCAGTCGATCCGCTCTTAGCACTCCAATCAAACCAGTAACTGCATCGGTCCCATCTGCGCCGGCTCCTGCTCCTAGCGCACCAGTAACCGGTCGCGGAGAGGACTACACGTCTGAACTCAGTTTCTAAACAACCAAATAGATTAACACCTTTGTTTTTTTGAAATATCAAATGATCAATATCATATAAATACAACAGAATAAAGAAATCATGATCGCGGCTGTACTAGCTATCATCTCATTAGTAGTCAATCTAAGAGTAGACGCCCATTCGTGGCTGGAGTGTTCGGACTACCAAGATAACATCGTCGCGCCATATGTGAAGTCCAAGTGCCGAGGATTCCCTCGAGCGTTTCAGCGACAGTATGCAGTTAGCTTTGGAGTAGATACAGGATTCAACAATCTAGATCATACTACCAAAGAGTGCCCAACGCCATACGCAGATGGTCTCTATGATGATACTATCAAGATGGCGGTGTATGTACCAGGACAAGTTATTAACATGGTATGGCCGGCTAAGAACCATGTTGCGGCCGATTGTCCTACTTTTCCTAACCGATTTATTCCTGATGGAGGAATCAAGCTACTACGATCGAGCGCCCCATTGGCACAGGACTACTCTATCTCTGTTCCAATGAATGGAGAACCTCATGTGTTTGGAGAAGTAGACTTCAAAGGGTTTCAGCGTTGTTTCAATTTCTGTGATGACAAGGACAAGTCCCCATGCTACCAATCGTTTACTCTAGACAATGATTTTACAGAGAGTGGTATCTACACATTCAAATGGCTATGGACCTTCAACGAAGGAGAGTACTATCTATCTTGCTTTGATGCGATGGTATCGATCGATGGCAGCGTTCCCCAATCAAACAACACAAATGGATCTGGAAGTGGATCTGGAATCACATTCCCGCCATCCATGGTACCGACCCCTGTTGTTTCCACGATGCCACCTAGCACGATGCCACCTAGCACGATGCCACCTAGCACGATGCCACCTAGCACGATGCCATCGCCAGTGCCGAGTGTCCCGATGACCGAAGCACCGAGTACTGAGTCTCCCGCTCCAGTATCGCCAAACCTAACAGCCGCTCCTATCATCAGCTCTGGTGCTATCCGAGATACATCATTCATTGCTCACTTCATTAGTGGAATGATCAATATCACAGGATGGATCAATGAAACGATTTATCAATAGATTCAAATTGAACGTCATTGTCTATATAAACATATAGAAGACGGATACAAGAACAATACAATGGCTACTTCTGTACAGACTAACGATGGTGAAGCCGGTGGTATTGACAAGAAACAGTTTGAATTCATCTTCTATTATGGAAGCCATGCAATTCAGAAACTAGTCATGAATACGTTCCAAGTAGACATCAAGACAGTGTGTCCAATGATCTCAGAAGAGATCCCATACATCAAAAAACAAAACAAAAAGCTATACTTAGACATTGTAGATCGGACACACAAACACGGCGCCAGTCCCGAGCTGTTTCAGGATATCACATTTCTGTTGAACGCTGCAAAGGTAGTATTCGATGTCATCAAAGCGGGTCTTGAGAAAGACGGACAGAAGTTCATGGCAGACTATGAAATTGATATGGATCAGAATCACAATATCTTCATTGATGGGCATGGAGAGTACCGAATTGGTGTTGTGGTAGAAGACGTTATCTTCGAAGAGCTAGATGAGTAGAATCGTGGCAACAAATCTGTGTCCATATTTTTTTGAAAAAAATACAAACATGTATACATCAGAGATATCGTCTCTAGTCCATCTCAGGAGACTCCTCTAGCTCGTCATCGTGTGGCCACTCAATTCTATCTCCATCAAAGTCAAGCATTGGAGCATCTGAGTATGTCTCGTCATCCAGTGCGCCCTCAAGTGAGTTGCTTCCTTCGTCCTCGTCTGAGTCCTCGTCTGAGTCCTCGTCTGAGTCCTCTGCCGTGACATCGACTCTCTGGTCAGAGATCGCATATACAGACATGACTGTAGCTAGAGTGGAATTCAATACGTCGACTGAGATAGCAGATCCGTCCTCGATGTGAGTGGATAGGACCGTTCTCATGATACCACGGGCTCCGTCCATTCGTCTGCGGTACTCGTCCGGAACGTCCTCTGTGGAATCGTGCTCGACATATGACATCACTCTTCTAGTAGAGCGGATCATCGTTCCAGTGAACATCACGATCGAACTAGGCAGACCAGGAATGGTGACCTCTACGTTGAATGCCGTTGAGTCCATTGGGTCTTCCCATGACACTGGCTCGTCAGAGACGATGTCGTTGACCTCATCTGCGTTGTTGTCATACTCTTCTTGACGGATGCTAGAGATCTCATCTCTCTTGCAGACAGGGCACTTGGCAAATGACTGATTCTCCTCCATCTCCTTGAAGCAATCAGAGTGCATCCGAACGCTACAGCATGTACTCTTCACGTGCTCTCGCTGCAGCTCCTCCAGACAGATCACACATGCGTCATCTACTCTCTCAGTGCAAAGCACGAATGGCTTCGGTAGAGGCATGTTGACCAGAGTGTATCCCTTTATGCGCATCTTGTCGCTGCGGACGCGATCTGGGTTGACAGCTCTGGCGACTCTGGCGATCGTGTCTTCCTTGACCTGTTGGTACTTCTTGAGTTGCTGAACTGGAGTCAGGTTCTCAAGTAGACTAGGCGAGAGAAGAGGGCATCGAAGTGTGTCAGATGCATTGACATCATCTTGGTACTTGAGGTACCAGCCGTTGCACTCGAAGTCCACGTCGACCAAGAACGGATGTTCTGGCATGGGCGATCCAGATGGAATCTGCATGATGTCGATTTGGATAGACACCGATCTGTGCATGTGGCTCACGACTCGAGATCCAGTCTTCTGGCTAAGCACCTCGAACATCTCCGGACAGAACATCTTCATTCCGTTGAGTATCTTCTTGAAGTTCAGCTTCGCGCTAAGACGAACGTGCTTCATCCCCTTGACGTCAACCTTGGATCGCTTGAATGCGAGGTTGTATCTCTTCGGGTCACGCGAGAACTCCTGCTTCACTTCAAGGCCACGCTCTTCAAGTCGCTCGATGAAGTCGGCGCACATATCTTCTTCTAGCATGCAGTCGAGATCTCCTGGGATCACCAAACGATCGGATTCATCTGGGCAGAACGTAAAGTCGCGCAGACGACTATCGCGGCGGTTGTATCCCACGATGGGAAGCAGGCGATCCATGGATTCGTTGTACATGATCAGATCACGCACGTATCCGCCAAACACCAAACCGTTGCACTCAATAGCCGAAGTGGCAGCGTGAGCGAACATGCTCATCTTGTCAGTAGGGAAAGAGATCGGCATGGTGGAGGGAAGGGAGAAGAGGGAGAAAGGGGCGGGAGAGAGCGCTACTCACGTGAAAGATATCTAGACGCTAATCTAGAAACAGGCACGGGAATATAAGTATATATTACTTATCAATTTCGTGTATTTTAGTCCAATTGGAAATCCAACAATAAGCCAATAATGAAGATGTGTAAGTTCTTCGAGAAGGGAGACTGCCGACATGGCGACTCATGCTCCTATGCCCATGTGTCTAAGGAGCGCGCTAAGACGAAGCAGCCTAGCCGAAGCGCCAATACAACTGACTTCGAGCCTCTGTCAAGACCAGTCGATATGCGGATTGTTATGGATCTAGACGAACGTCAAATGACTCATGATATGAATCCCCTAGATGTGATGCTAACGCCTAACATCTTTGCCAACCATCAGAAGTACGAACTGTACAACACACTCATCTCTGAAATTGAGACTTGTGGTATCTCACAAGACAAGCTACTCAAGTATTGGCATGGCAATGACCGAGGCGTTGATGGCACACACTACATCGTAGATGACAAGATGGATTGGAAGACTAAGTGCCCGACCTTCAACTATGTAGTCAGTAAGGTGTGTTCGTTCTATAACATGGAACCAAAGGCGACGCGCTTTAACTGGTACAAGGATCACTCTGAGTGGAAGCCTCTGCACCACGACGCTAGCAAGATGAAGCCTCATATTGCAAAAAAACAAAACATAACAGTAGCAGTGAGCTTCGGTCAAACCAGAGACATCATCTTGCAGCATGCCAAGTACAACCATCTATACATATCTACTCCGAGCTCAGATGGACAGAGCTATGCATTCTCACATGATGTGAACTGTACATGGAAGCATGGCGTCCACGTTGGCGATCCTAAGGACGATGTGAATGGTAGAGTGTCTGTTATCATTTGGGGCTGGAAAGATATGTAATCTTGGCTCTCTAGCTCATGAACTCATCGAAGAGGTCGTCTTCCTTAAACGACTTCTTTTTTTGTTGAACTGGAATGATTGGATTCGGTCGCGGACGAGGAGCCGCTGGTTTGACTATCTGTTTGGCTACTGGGATGCTGATAGATGGACTGATTGGCGCTATTGGTGTATACACGGTGTTTGTCTTGTCTATCGCTACACTGCGATCCCATAAGCGATTACTCAAGTATCCAAGTAGGATGCCAAAGAGCACTATTCCGATAACAAGAATGGCGATTTCGCCCGAATCCATATTTTTCTATTCGAGCTGATTTTCTATATATCTATATAGAAAATAGAATACAGATATGTCTGAATTGACGTTCTTCAGTGAAACGCCATCGGCGATACCGACAGCACCTAGTGCACCGAGTAAGCAACAGACAGACAACACGTCATCTCAGACGCCTGTATCGCAGCCTCCTGTAGCTCAAGCTCCTATGTCTCAGCCATCTGTGGCTCAACCTGCGGAATCGAATGCAAGTGATTTCATGTCAGATCTATTTGATTTCTCAGAATCTGAACCAGCGCCAGTCCGCAACAGCCCTGCTCCATCTGATCAGTCCCCGAAATCAGTATCATTCTCTAACACACAAGAAGTGAAATCGTTCGATTCTGTATCGCCCCCTGCCGAGCTACCGTCTAACTCGTTTCTAGAAATGTCTCCATCTTCGATTACGGTCTCTGATATACCAGCCGCTCAACCACCGAGTGCTACACCATCTATCTCCTCTCCTAAAGAGCAACTAAAGCCGGCCCTAAAACAGAATAACCAACGTGCCTCTGTTCGACCGCTTCCATCCTCTCAGCTGATGAAGAAACCTATGCAGATTCAATCAAAGAAACCAGTTGCTTCAGTTGCTAAGGGCGTCTCTCCAGCACAAGGAGAATCTCAGATGTATTGCATCAGTAAGTCTCGTCTACTTGGAGTGGTGTTCTGTGTGATGTTGCTTCTATGGATGTTCTATTATTTTGGAACTAAGTCGGCCCAGTGCACAGGCATCATAAGCTACACCCAGAACACAACGAATGCTCCTAGTCAGAACCAGGCTAAACCGTCGAATTCGGTATCTAGTGGTGGATCGACCATATACACATCAACTACAGTCAATGGCATAACCACTGAAAGCACGTCATCATATGGTGTATAGTTCTATCGCAAATAAGAATGTATGTCTATATCACAGACCATATGGGAAATTGTAATCGCATATCTAGAAGTTCTATTCTGTAATCTGGTTGTATACTTTATGATTCCATAATGTGCCGACATCCGTCTATTTGTTTTTTTATCGAGTTATATATGTCTTATTAAGATATAGTCTGTCTCAAAAGTATAAGGGTCTGTATATTCGTACTTGCCTTATACCGATACTCATGAAGGGCGACACATATTTATGCCGTTTGTGTTCTTACTCAACCAAAACGAAATGTAATTACATCAAACATACGAGAACCGGGAAACACACAAGCAAGCTTAGGCGCTTGTACTGTCCATGTTGTTATACCAACTTTTACTGCACTCAAGCACTTAACAAGCATCTGCGAAAAAAACTACCATGCGATGTAAATGGACCGACCGGAGACCCTATAACAGTCAACGGGAACAACAAAGTTCAGATAAGAGAGAGATGGCTCAACTACTCGGACAGACTGATCTACAACGAGCTCAGATCAGATGCTATGACTCTATACGATATGTCAAGCATAGACATACTCATACGAAACGTAGATGCGAATTCCAGAATATTCGAATCTGATATAGACACCGTCATCATATCTATAACAGAGTCATTCATAGAAGCAGAAGATAGTAGATACAGAATATTCTTCATGCCATCAAACAGCAACAAGATGATCATGGGCAATAACATGGCACATGGCTCTTATGAGGAACTTAACATAGATACAATGGGATTCATTATTAGAATCATACACAACTTCAATCTGATTCCCAACTTCGAACCAACAGAAGAAGAACTGCTAGCTTGCATAGAAGGCATCAAGAATGAATATAAATTTAAACGAGCGGACTTTAGACCATACGTACCAATCAACGATCAAGAATTAGAAGCTATCGTTCACAACCAAATGGTAGCAAACGATAGACGAATCCTAGTAGACTTAGCCGCTCGTGATCATCGATAGTATTGTCTTGTAATCAGGCGCATCATATTCGGTCTGATATGAGTACACATGGACAATCAATTGCTTAAGCCACTTAGGCAACTTGGCGAACACCTCGTCTCTTGTGAGCGCTATCTTATACGCTGCTATTTTTTTTGAATTGTTGAAATATCGGTACCAAGGCAGATAGCCAAGAACAACATAGCATAGGATGTAGCATACAGACTGAAGATCGCCGAGGCGACTAGGCGGGCTACCAAGGTTGCCATTGATCTGAACAAACACCTGCTGCCCATACGGGTTCGTTATGTCATTCCAATCGCCATCTCGTATAGAGAGACCGAAGTCAATCAGAACCAAATCATTAGGTGTCTTTCGAGTGTTAGATCTAAACATGATGTTGTCCAGATTGAAGTCAATGAACAACACGTTTCTCTTATGCAACGATTGTACTATAGAGACGAGCTGCTCGGCAATCAGACGGACATCAGACTGTTTCAGATCGCGATGATGATGCTCAAGATACTTGTCTAACGTGTCCCCTAGAAGCTCAGTTAAGAAATAACAGATAGCAGATTGTTTTGTCTTCTTAAACACAAAGCCAACCTCTTGGTTTACACGATACACCCCCTTTGTTCCATTCAATACATTTGCTAGAAGATGATACTCGTTGCGATACATGTCCGCGATGTGATTGATGTACTTCGTCTGAGTTATCTTGTATGTGGACTCAGAACGATATATGACATAATTAGCCTTCATCGCGTAGAATTTCTTGTTGCGTATGTCCTGTACCTTGAACACGCGACTGAATGCGCCGCTGTCCAGTGGACCTATGACCTTAAACGATTTTGTAAAATCAGATGGCAATAGGGACTTCAACTCATCTGTTATGTACTCAATGTCTTTAGTTGAACCGCCACACTTGGCCTCGCGTAGAATCCGAGAATGGGTCTTACAGAAGGGACTGCCATTGGTACTAGAGTTTGTACATCTAGTTCCGGCTACCGTATACGCCTCACACGAAGAGGCCATTGTAATCACAGCAGTGTTATATTAGATCAAAAAAACATTTGGCACTCATACACGATCACTTCTTTAGTTTCTTAACGAAGTCAATCAGAGTGTTCGTCACAGTCGCATCCGTGAGTATGTAGTTGTGTCCCTTTCTTTTGGCTATGTACAGATTTGCAAGTTTGCCTCGGTCTATGAGGATACGAGATAGTTCAATTGAGTTCTGAGCAGGCGAAATCTTATCGTTTGTTGAGTGAAACAGATACACAGGACAATCAATTGCATCTATTACGTTACTGTTGAACACAAACGCGTGTATGTACTGGATCCAATACATGAACAGATAGTTCATCTTTTCATTCATAGAGAAGCGAATCGTTGGAGCGATCAATACGATTCCACTAGGCTTCAGATTCATTTTAACCATTGCTGCATTAAGACCGATACCGATGTTGCCGCTTATAGAGAACGCGCAGATTATGATCTTCTGGTCAGATAGATACTTGGTAGCATGCTTCACAACCGTGATAGCGTCCTCTATCATTGTTGGCTCTGAGTATTCGCCAACGTTATCGGCCGTGCCTCGGTAGTCAATAGAGATTACATTAATATCAAGAATCTCAGACAGATATCGAACGATGCTAGGACCGAAGCTGTATCCTCTCGTAGTCATATATCCGGGTAGATAGATCGCCGTTACAGATGAACCGTTGTTTGTGTACCAATAGGACAGAGGATATGGTGTTTCTATCTTTATATTGGTAGTATTAGCATGGCCCTTCATAAGCATCTGATCCTTAGACGGAGATGTGTAGTCGATTGGTTTCAATCCAAGTCGCTCTCCGGTCGCGCATGTTGCAGCGACTATGTATCTAGTGATATACGACTTGTACACAATGTATAGTGTAAGCATGACCAATATGCCAGCCAGTATGGTAAAGACTGGTTGCTTGGTTGCCGTATCATCAGGCTGTGGCGGATTCATGTTGCAAATCGGTGTATATTGATGCAAAAAAAGAATGAGTGATACTCGTGCTCTTTCGTCGTTTACGATGTTAGAGCAATCGCTCGCTTCTTCATCTTGGTCATCTGCTTCTGCATCTTATCTAGATTACGACTCTGCGCCTCAATCAGTTTGTTCATCTCATCAATGTCCTCAAGAGACTGAGAGACGTATGAT
>JACCDW011181861.1_pt1 | contig 17641 bp, 21 predicted proteins | sample 7449781 | NCBI WGS metagenome assembly JACCDW01 (sample SAMN15323449, study PRJNA562643) | freshwater metagenome | isolation source: river surface water | place: USA:Blue River Watershed | collected 2017-08-18
AGAAGGCGATATATTGATATTAGAAAACCCTATTTCAGATATTCCAAATGAATATCTTACTGATGAATTACTTCAGTTCATTGTTAGAGAACAACCAGAATGGAGTTTATATCGTAAAGACGGTTCTATTAGATTCGACCGTCTAGAACAAATGATTGAATGGGGCATCGAAACAAATAAAATATGATATCATACTTATGAAGTTTTTAAAGTTTTTCAGACAAAAAGAAAAAGAAAGGTTATCTGAACAAAAGCAAAAAGAAGCAGAGATAACAGAAATCTGTAAGAAATATGGAATAGAAAACTGGTCCATTAATTCAGAAGGATTGGTTGATGTTTCTGGTGATGTTTTTTTAATAGAGCCCGGGCAATATCCTTCACTTGGTTATAAAGGTAGTCGGTTACCTTTGGATTTCGGACATATCAGTGGAGATTTTACATGCGACTTTGGAAATCTAACTACTCTACAAGGTGCACCAAAGACTGTTGATGGTAATTTTTCTTGTCGTGGCAATAAATTGACTTCGCTTGAAGGTGTACCTCAGAAGATTAAAGGACGTTTTGAATGTAAATATAATAATTTAGAAACATTGGAAGGTGGCCCAAAGTATGTTGGTGGTACTCAATATGACTGTAGTGGTAATAATCTCAGAAATTTGAAAGGTTCTCCTAAAGTAGCAAGAGGATCATTTATATGTACGAATAATAAATTAACCTCGCTGGAAGGCGCACCTGAAGAAGTTTGGGGTTCATTTTTATGCAACAACAACAAAACACTAACAAGCTTAAAAGGTGGACCAAGAAAAGTCACTCACGGGTTTTTCTGTCAAGACAATAGCTTACTTTCACTTGAAGGTGCTCCTGAAGACGTTAAAATACTTCGTCGTATCCATCCTATGGCGGGTGTTATATTACCTGCTACCAACGTTAACTTACTACCTAATCCATTTACTTATTATCCTAAAGAGTACCATAAGTATATAGAATTCATCTTTGAAAACCAACAAGATTGGTCACTTTACCGAAAGGATGGAACAGTTTATGAAGAGCGTTTAAATCAAATGATTGAATGGGGTAAAGAAAATAACTTAATCACCTAATCCTTGGAATTTTACCTGTTTCGATTCCCCATTCAATCATTTCTTCGAAATGATCTAGTCTGAAAGAACCATCTTTACGATAAAGGTTCCAATCGGGTTGTTCTTCTAGAATGAATTTGATATATCTTTTTGACAAGTATTTCTTTGGTATATCAGAAATTAAATTACGTGTAATATTTATTTCACCTCCTATTTCTTCAGCAGCAAACCTTAAACTAGTTAATTGATTATAAGAGCAATCAAATTCAAGCGCAACTTGTCGAGGACCACCTTCTAAACTTGTTAATTCGTTTTTTGAGCAATTGAAATAACCACCAACTAAATCTGGTGCTCCTTGTAGGTCAGTCAATTTGTTTTTTTCGCAGTTAAAGTCACCGTTAACTTCCTTTGGGGCACCTTTCAAAGTTGTTAGCTTATTTTTTTGACACGAAAAATTACCTTTAACAAACTTAGGTGCACCTTCTAAATTAGTTAAATGATTAGATACACAATAAAAATGTCCACCTACTTCTATTGGACCACCTTCTAAGCTGGTTAATTTATTACGACCGCATTCAAAATGACGACCTATTTTTTGAGGACAGCCTATTAGACTAGTTAACTCGTTATTGTAGCAACTAAAATCACCACCTACTTCTTTAGGACTACCTTCTAAACTAGTTAGTTTGTTGTAGCGACAATAAAAATGTCCACCAACTTTCTGTGGGCCACCTTCTAAACTAGTTAATTTGTTAGAGTCGCAATAAAAATCACCACCTACTTCATGTGGGAAACCTTCTAAACTAGTCAATGTGCTGTAGTGAAAATAAAAATCACCGCTTACATATCCGAATTCAATAGGTAGCTTAGTCATACCATTTTTGAATATACTGACTGAGCCATCAACATCAACGAGCCCCTGCGAATTAATAGTCCATTTTTCGATGCCATATCTCAAACAGAATTCAGTTATACCGATTTCTTTCTTTCTTGCTTCAAATAGTCTTAAGTATTTCATCTAGGTTTAATTTTATTTGTTTCGATTCCCCACTCGATCATTTGTTTTAATCTTTCTGGATATATTCTTCCATCCTTTCGGTAAAGGTTCCAATCGTATTGTTCCTTAATGATGAATTGAAGATATATTTCATTAAGGTATTTTTTCGGTATATCTGAGATTGGGTTTGGCAAAACAAGCACGATGCCATCAACTTCTTCAGGTGCAAATCTCAAACTTGTTATTTGGTTGTTAAAGCAATAAAAGGCTATACCAACTTCGCGAGGACAACCCTCCAAACTAGTTATTTGATTATGAGTGCAATCAAACTGACCACCGACTGACAGAGGACAACCTTCTAAATTTGTTAATTTATTGTCTTGGCAATCAAAATCACCGGTTATATGTCCGAAATTAAGTGGCAATTTAGTTAAGCCATATCTATATAAGATAACATCTCCATCGACATCTACAAATCCATCAGGGTTAATAGACCAGTTTTCTATTCCATATTTTTCGCAGATTTCGGCTATGTCAGATTCTTTATAGGATTCAAATAATTTTATGTATTTCATACAGGCTTAATTTTATTTGTTTCGATACCCCATTCAATCATTTCTTCAAGACGGTCTAGTCTTATCGAGCCGTCTTTACGATATAGATTCCAGTCATATTGTTCTTTAACGATGAATTGAAGGTATGCTTGAGTTAGATATTTTTTTGGTATGTCTGAAATTGGATTTGGTAAAATATGTATACGACCACCTATTTCTTCAGGTGCAAATCTCAAACTAGTTAATTGGTTATTCTGACACCAAAAATCACCTTCAACTGATTGAGGACAACCCTCTAAGCTAGTTAATTGATTATTGAAGCATTGAAAACTACCACCAACATATTTTGGACTGCCTCCTAAACTAGTCAATTGGTTATCTTGACACAAGAAATGACGACCAACTCCCTGAGAAGCACCTTCCAAACTAGTTAATTGGTTATTGTAGCAATGAAAACTACCATTAACTGATATTGGACTACCTTCTAAACTAGTTAAATAGTTTTGGACACAATAAAAACTACCACCAACTTCTCGAGGACTTCCTTGTAAGCTGGTTAATTGGTTATCTTGACACCAAAAATCACCACTGACATAACCAAAATTAAGTGGTAATTTAGTTAATGCGCTTCTGAACAAATTAACGGAACCATCAACACCAACGAGTCCCTCGGAATTAATCGACCAGTTTTTTATATCATACAACTCACAGATTTCGGCTATTTCTGCTTCTGTTTGTCTTGCCTCAAATAATTTTATGTATTTCATTTCTCAATATGTATTATTACGGTCGAACTTTTAAGCTGACCATTTATTTTAGCCTCAGGTAAAGCTTCTCTAAAGTGACTTAAATCATAACCACGATAATTATTTTTCCAACTATGTGGAACTCTTCCAGCATAAAGACAAGTCACTATTATCTTCCTTTTACAAATAGAATAAAGATGTTTAAGCGTTTTTTCAAAATCCCTTTTTGTTATAAACCAAGTAAACACTCCAATAACCGTCACAACATCAAACTGACCTTTAACATCAGTTGGCTTATCAATCAACTGAAAACTAGCTCCAGGATGACTACGCTTAGCATCATTAATAAAGCTTGGATTAATATCTACACCTAAGTAACTGAAATCACTAACTCTCGTTTTTATATAAGGATAAAAATCACCGAGTCCACATCCAAAGTCAAGCACAGAATCACCTTCTTCAATTTCGCCAACAACATAAGAAAAGTTTAATTCTTGTGAGTCAGTTGCTAACCAACCAACCATTTGGGATCTACTATCTTTATTGGTTTTCGAATAATAATCATACATATTAGTATAAATTTTATTGTTCTTATCTTTTGTACCTCTTGCTGAAAAATCCGCAAAGTCGTCTAAATTACGAGACGATTCGAATAACTTAAGATATCTCATCTTAGTTTTTCTTTTATATATTAAACATCTCAATCAATAATCTATAGTTATAAATTATTACGAAAAATAATGAATTTCTTGGCTAAAGGGACTATAAACTCCTCTATTATGGATATTAATTGCTGCATTATAATCTGCATCAATTTGGTAGCCACAATTAATGTATGTCGCTAAGTCTTTTTTATAGTCAACAAATAGGTTATCAAGCCAATCTATTTTGGCTTTATTACAATCAATTAATTTATGTATTGATGACCTAATCATATATAGATATATATAAATAATATAAAACTATACATAAGAATTCTTTCAAAACAATTTTCTGACTTCACCTTATAAAATATAAAGTTATATTATACTATGAATATATGGTGAGTAAGAAAAAATTCCAAAGAATTATCATCGAATATAACCAAGCCACCAGAAAAGAAATTTGGCATGGCATAAGAGATAACTTCTTATTTGGATTTCTTGGGGCTACTATTATTGTGTTTATATCAACTCGTGTAGACTTTGCTGTGTTAGGAGGTTACCTTCTTTATTATTACCAACTAGGTAAAATTCAAAATAGACCTAGATATGTAACTAATCTTGGTAAGTTAATAGTTTTCCCTATTCCATCGGCTCTTGGAGCTTTTTCAGGTTATAAACTATCCTATTTACTAGAGTCTGTGATAAGAAGCTTTTTCTGAAATTAATATATACCCGTATGAAATACTTACAGGATTTTAAAGATTATCTAAATCTTCTTAGAACCAAGCTTGTTACACTAGGCATAAAAAATTGGACCGTCAACAAAGACGGAACAGTTGATGTAGAGGGTGATTGTTATTTGAATCAAAAAATAAAAAAATTACCCGTTAAATTTGGAAGAGTGACCGGTAACTTCCATTGTGATCATCTTCAATTAACAACTTTGGAGGGTGCGCCTCATTATATCGGGGGTGGGTTTTTCTGTGAGCACAACAAGTTAAAGGACTTGAAGGGAGGACCTAAAAATGTGATGGGAAGATATGTTTGCGCAAGAAATGAACTAACATCACTAGAAGGTGCTCCTGAAACAATACTCAGTGATTTCGACTGTAGCTTTAATAAGCTAATTAATTTGAAGGGTTCTCCTAGATTTGTTGAAGGTAACTTTTATTGTCAAGGTAATGAGCTAACTAGCTTGCAATTTGGTCCTGTTGAAATTAGTGGCCCAAAGCAATATGTTTCTAGCATAATACCTATGCCTACTGCCGTAATTCATGGACCGGAAGACTTAGGTGAGCTAGATGAGCTACCACCACATTTTCGTCTACCCCGTGCAATGCATGCTCGCGGCGAGCGGTTTCCTAATCCACAAGTCTCTTCTTTTATTCTACCTAATCCCATTTCTAATTTACCTCAAGAATATTTAAACCATGCCTATCTAGACTTCATTTTATGTAATCAATCAGATTGGAGCTTATATAAAAAAGATGGAAGTGTTTATCTTAATCGATTAGAAGAAATGATTGAATGGGGTATAGAAACTAGAAAAATCAAACCACTACGTTAGTTTTTATATATATAGCTTAATATGATTAACATCAAAGGCAAAACTATCTATGGACCGAATGTTGTTACGTCTGGATTGGTTTTATATTTAGATGCAGCTAATACTAGAAGTTATCCTGGTACAGGCACGACTTGGTTTGATTTGAGTGGAGGAAGTAGAAATTATACTTTCGGATCTGGTATAACTTGGAATTCAGCTGGCTATTTTAATTGTAGTGGCACAGGAGGAGTCTTCACTGGACCCGCCTCTAATTCTTTTGGATTTGCATCAACGAACGAACACACAATTGAAGTTTTTGCACAGGTCAACGCTGAATCAACTAACTTTTTTTTCAATTGGAGAGCCACACCTAATACAGGGACAGATGAAAGAGCAATATTCGCACATCTTTATTATAGTGGTGGATATACCTTTTATGATGTAAGTGGTTGTTGTAGTGCTACGCAACGAATTGCATATACGAGTGACCCAGACTTACTTACAGGAGTTAGACATCTAGTTTGGCGCACAAGAACAAACACAACACCTAACAGACAATTTTTCAAAAACACTATAAGTCAAATGGATTCTGGAGCAAATAGCACTGCTACAGTAAACTGGAACTTAACAACTGCAGCAACTATTGCAGATAACTGGAACGGTAAGTTATACTTATTCAAAGCTTATAATAGAGCACTCACAGATGCCGAGATAAGTCAAAACTTCAACGCTTATAAAAAGAAATATGGTTTGTCTTAATCAAACAACTCATCATCTTCATAATCATCTGAATCATCAATCTGTTTCACTTTACTCAAAGTCTCCTTTAAAGTATCCCAACCAACAGGTGTTAAATTATAAGCATTTGATCCAGCTACAAATCCTTTAAGCCAACAAATAAATTCGTGTTCTGTCATATATATCGTTTTATCTGAAACTTATATCAAAGTTTAATTATTAATATATACTGAATGGGTGTTTCAGCAGGACCAAATATCACACGAGACGGATTATTAGTTTATTACGATATAGCTAATATTAATAGCTTCCGAGGAGAAGCAACAACAAACCTCGTTAATCCTGATTGGACTACCTGGTCCTTAGATGCTTCTGGTTTCACTACCACAGGCACAAGGACAATTCTATCTACTTATTACATAAGAATAACTGACGTCAACGCCAATGCTAGACATTCCACATGGATATACAGTCTTTCAGCAAACACTACCTATACGTTCTCAGTTGGTTATAAAAGAATTTCAGGCACACCAACTCTTAGATACCAAATTCAATTCTATAACGGTGGTTCTTATTTGAGCGCCTTTTTTCCAACAACCACACAAATCGGTATAGTTGATTCAGGTGAATGGCAAGTGGCAACCTACACTGTAACCACACCTTCAACCACCGATAGAATCTTATGGTTTATACAAGATGGTGATGATTACACCGGTTACACACATACATTCGAATTAAAAGAACCTCAACTAGAAGCAAAATCATATGCAACTACTTTCGTCGTTGGTACACGTGGGACAACAGTTGCTGCTGGCGGTGGTGTAAGAAGCTTGTTATCTACATCTAACGCAGAAGTAGTAAATGGAGCCTCCTATAGTAATACATTCGGTGGTATTCTAAACCTAGACGGAACAAACGACCATATACGTTTTCCAAGCATCTCTACAACAACTTTATCTGTTTCTGTTTGGGTTAGATCATCTTCTTGGTCGACTCAAACACATCCAATGATTGTAGCCAAAGGGATTAATGTTGAATGGATACTATGGAAATCTGATGATTCTTCTTATGATGAAAAATTCGGTTGGCGCTCTTCTTCTGGATCGAACATCTACTCAACAACCACCGCTCAGAATAATACATGGTATCATCTCCTAGCAACTGTAGGAGCCGCTGGACAACGCTTATATGTAAATGGTGTTTTAGAAGCTTCTAATGCAACAACCTCCGTTCCTTCTGGTTCATTAGAAATATGCATAGGCGCTGGGTTAAGTGGAGGAAATCCTGGTAACTTCTTACTTGGTAATATCTCTTCTATGAAAATATGGAACAGACAATTAACAGCAACAGAAGTAATGACTGATTACCTCACAACAAGGACAAGATTCTTTACCAGAGAAACTGCTGTAGCAACATCCTTAATCCTAAGCTTGGATGCAGGTAATATTTCAAGCTACAAAGGCTCAGGCACTACTTGGACCGATTTAAGTGGTTACGGAAATAATGCGACTCTTACAAATGGCCCAACATTCAGAGGCGTAAATGGCGGTGCAATTGTATTTGATGGTGTAAATGACTATGCCTTACTATCAGATGTTCCATTCAGATTCGCAAATGCTAACTTTACGCTTGAAGTAGTTTTCTATTATGGTGGCGGTAGTATCAATTATCCTCTATTAGCGAAAAGAAGTAATAGTAATCCATTTCTGCAATATAACTTAGCTATATTCAGTGGTCTTCCTTACGTTGGTGGCAACGGCAATGTACTTACTTGTTTTTGTAGGACTGATAACTCAACCGATAGATATGTGACTTATACACTAGATACACCAGGTGTTTATCACGCAGTAGTCACAAGCAGTCAATCTGTCTTAACCTTATATGTTAATTCAGTCTCTCGCTCGACAAGTACAACATCACTAGAAGTAGGAGCTGCGTATAATGTTTCTGGTGAAGCATTGAAAATAGGTGAAAATAATACTGCTTCATTCTTCAATGGTCGAATTCATCTTGTAAGAGTCTATAACAAAACTTTATCATCGACAGAAGTATTGCAGAATTATAATGCCACTAAGAGCAGATTTAATATATAAGTCATGGCAATTAAAATATACAGAAAAACTGCTTACGGACCTGCACTAACTCGTGATGGTCTTATATTATATCTTGATGCACTGAATACAAAAAGTTTTAAAGGTGAAGATACAACCAACCTTGTCACTAACGCTAGCACAATGACCGGCTGGACTAACTATTATCGTACTCTTGCTTCATCAACTTTTATAACTGAATTCGGAACAACTGGATACCGTTTCTCTACTCAGCCTTCTTGGAATGGTATTTATAGAAACTTTAATCTAGTAAATTCTGGAACTTATACTTTTTCTGCTTGGTTTAAATATATAGGTGGTAGTTCTGCTAATAATGGAGCAACTGTTTATATTACTAACTATGGTGCTGGTGACGTGGCGAGTGGTTTAAATAAAAATCTCGTCGGTGTCTGGCAGAGAGTTAGCCTTTCTGTAAATGTAACATCACCAACTAACGTTTATTTCTATCTAATATCATACGGAGGAACAGATAATGGCACAACTAATCCAGACTATAGCTCATGGGAAGTAACGATGCCACAAATAGAAGCAAAAGCCTATGCCACCACTTTTGTTAACGGTACGCGTGGCACAACGGTTGCTACCGGTGGTGGATTTGCGGATTTAACTAGAAACGCTTACCACGGTGAATTAGTAAATGGTGTCAGAGAAAGCACTATAGGTAGAAGCTCATTACTTTTTGATGGTACTGATGATTATGTAGCAGTAAGCTCACCATCTAATAGATGGGATTGGACGCCTAGTGGACCCGGTTTGAATACTATGACAATTGATTTCTGGGTAAGAACAACCGATACAAGCGGTGATGTAGTTTCTAAGCCATGGAATGGAAGTGGCGAATATAACTACAGAATAACTGGCGGTGGGTCTTTTATAATAAGCTCTGGTGGTGGAAATAACTCTCAATCTTTTACAAGTTATGCCACTGGCAATTGGGAAAATGTAACTTGTATAATGACACCAACTCAAATGGGAGTCTACAGAAATGGTGCAGTATCAGCAGCACTAGCTAATCATGGAATCACTGGTAATGTTCCTGTTTATGGCAATGCAGCATTGCCACTGACTCTTATGACACTCTTTCCATATGGATCGTCATTTAATTATCCATCACATGCCACAACTGGTAATCTCGCTTTATTAAGAGTATATAATAGAGCTTTAAGTGCTGCTGAAATTTTAGCTAACTACAATGCTTCGAGAGGCAGATTTACATAATTCTTTTGTAGATGAAAATCATATTACATGTTGATGACATTGTTTACTTCTTGTAATTTTTCAAAAGTAATTGATACCTCAATTTAGATACTCCTTTGTGAATCAATTCAAAACCCAATCTTTCATAAAACCTTTGTGCACTAACATTGTCAATATCTACATCTTGGTATATTTTTAGGATGTTTTTACTTGTTAGGTATTCAACAAGCTTATCAAATAGAATTCTACCATATCCCTTTCCTGTTTTTTTAGCTTTAAGATCGAATATCATCACGAATCTATCATCCTTTTCAGCAAATAAGTATTCATGTCCAGCATATATTGAGTATGCTGGCTCTCCCTTGATAAATTTATTTGGTGATATTCTTGGATATAATATCAAACAAGAAGCAACTAAATTACCATTAACCTTACAAGTGAAATACTCATGAAGGAAACTCATGTCAGACTTATCTACTGGATGTATATATCTATCTTTTACTTTAGCACTATAGGTTACATTACCTTCAAAATTTTCATATGTTTTGATCCAAATCATATCCATGATAGTTATATGATATCTTTACTTTCTAGTAGAGTATAAGTAAAATCATTGCCCCATATAGCTCTAGCTTCTTGACAGATTTTCAAAAACTCTTCAAAGTCGGCACTTCTTTTGAACACCTGACAACCTTCTGACCAATTTTCAACCCATGTAGAATTAGCACCAGCCTTATGAATATTGATTCCAAAAATACCTTCTTGAATCTTAGTTTCATCATAGACATCATCTTTATTCGCATCTCTATATACTTTAACAGGATTTTGTTGTTTAAGAGCAAGATACTTTCCTTGATGAAGTCCTAACTGGTGAGACTTTCTATATTGACCAGGCACTAACCTAGCTACGCCATTTGGATTCTTGAATTGTCTAACACCTTTAGTCCCCGGATCGACTGTGATAATCCATTGTTTAAATTGCCAAACACCCTTTACTTTATATGAAAGTGTCAAAACATCATCGAATACATTAGTTACTTTTTTACCGGTTTCAGATGTTCTAACTCCTACGATATTGACATCATAACCAACGTTTTTTTCGTCTGCAAACCACATATAACCTTTTCTTTTGACTGCCGCTTCAATTTGCTCACGAGTGTAATTTCTCATAAAAATTTGTTTTCTTTTATATATTCGACTTATGCAAGTCTTTCAAGAAGTTGCGGATATATCTGATTTAAATCTCTTACACTTGAGTAAATAACTTCACCTCTAGCAGTAACACCTTTTTTTAATTCATCATTGGTGTAGCTACTGAATTGTACTTCAAACGCTATATTTTCATCTTTTTTGAATTCGAAGTCAAAGATGTTATTTTCTTTATTATGGTAAATTACTTTGAATAGTTTGAATAGATTTCTGGCGATTTTGGTTTGATATAAATTTTCATTAGGATATGATTGACTTTTTTTATTTTCACCAGGTATTACTACAAAGTAATCTCTGACTAATTCTAGCACTTGTGAAATGGCGGTTTTCTTCAAATCTGAAGTAAAATCATAAGTAAAAATCATTTTATTATTATCTAAGTCAAAGATTCTTCTTTTATTTAAATATTTATATGTCTCAGGAAGTCTAACAATGTTAACTGTGGTTTCGGTATCATAGCCTATGATATCGGTTAATTCATGCATCGAATTATTCTGACAAAAAAAGCTAGCAACATATTTCAACTTGGATGTATATTCAAAATTAGTTTCTTGTTCGATTGCTTTTTGAAACAACTTTTCAAGGCTAACTGGCTCAGAGATTCCTACAGATAATCTAATTCTTATTTCTTCATTTGTTGATTGAATATTATTTAATTCAAAGTAATAACATCTTTTTTTTATTTTGAGAAGTTCTTTAAATAATCGTGCGTTTTCTTCTATTATGCCAATATTGTTGTCTTCATACTTTATGTCAATATCTACATCCCAGTATAATGGATTCTTTTTTGTCTTCAAAAAATCAGTAAAAAAGTCTTGCCAACTATGCCAATATTCTGAATTTCTATGAATATCAACATCATACCCATGGTCTTTTAGATTAATAAAAAGTGTTCCAATTTCATCTTCATCATCTTCTGATTCTACCTCATCAAGATCATAATTAGTAATTGATTTTGCTTCTGAGATAAGTTGCCAATTTGTATAGTGTTTCAGATTTTTCATATACGGTATATATTATAGTTTTTCTTGTAAATATTTTAATTCTTTTACTTTATCGCTAATATATTCACCACTTTTACTGATGCCTTTTTTTAATTCATCATTAGTCAATTCACTTAATTGGACTTCAAACGCTATATTTTCATTTTCTTTAAAATCAAAGTCAAAAATGTTATTTTCCTTGTCATGATAAATGACTTCGAAGAATTCATAAAGCTGTTTGCCTAGATAATTTTTAGAGGTGGGTTTTGAAAACTCTTTGTTTCTTTTACCGGGCTTTACCTTATAATATTCTCTTACAAAGGAAAGTATTTTTTCTAAATGGCTTTTGTATTGTATATCATAAGTAAAAATCATTTTACCATTATTCAAGTCAAGAATTCTTCTTTTACTCAGTGATGATAAAACTGCTTCTAGACTATAATTTAATATATTTTCCACTTGTGCACCTATTAAATCAGCTAATTCAGAAATGTATTTTTGACCACAAAAAAAGTTAAACGTTGCTTGTAATACCCAGATATAATCATAAGTTATTTGTTTATCTATAGCTTTTTGTAGAATTTCTCTGACATCAATATTTGGCTTGTTAAACAATAATGTTATGTCGCATTGAAAACTTTTCCCACTTAAATCAATATCAAATTCAAACTCAAAGCACCTTTTTTTTATTTTTTGAAGCTCTTTAAGAATTAAAATGCTTTCCGGTAACATATTTTCCTCTTCGAACGAATGTCTTATTTCGACATTCCAAGTAGCTTTAATATATCCATCCTCAATAAAACGTGCTATGAAATCACTAAATTTACCACTCTTAATTAGTCTGACTTTAACATCACATCCAATGTCTTCTAAGTTAGCGAAAAGATTTTTTACATCTAATTCTTCATCATTATCAAATATTTCATCTTTTACATCATATTCAGTAACTATTTTTGCTTCTGAGATAAGTTGCCAATCTGTATAGTGTTTCAGATTTTTCATTTGGTTTCGAGTTTTTTTATAAGCTTATTAAGAAAAGCCAATTTTTTATAAATGTCTTTACCTTTAGATTTGCCTGACTTTAATTCTTCATCAGTATAATTCATAGTTACCTCGAAAAAGTAGACATTTTTTGCATAAGCCACCTGGTCTGTATCTAAAACACGAACCCTGCCTCCTGCAAATTTAAATGGCTCAGATTCTCTGATGTCTGCCACTCGTTTAAAAGTTTCATCATACTTCCAATCTAATTCTGTATATAAAAAATCTTTAGCTTCTTCTGATGAGTTCCATTTTCTATATTTGCATCTAATGTATGCTTTGCCTTCTTTGTTGAATTTATAATACTTATCATCACCACTAATTCTTCTAGAAAAGAAGCCATCAATTCTTTCCCTACTATACTTATCAGCTAATAATTTCAATTCTTCGTTATACATCTCTTGTAGAAGCAATTTAAGCGCATCTTTATTTTGTGATACCGGTGTGTGAATTGTTAATTTACGCAGAGGATCCTTATTATTTAAAGTAAGTTTAAATCTTTTAGAGATTTTCTTCAACTCATTAATCAAAACAAAGTAATCTTGTAATCTTTCTTGTGTTGTTGAATCTTTATCGACAATGTATTTGATTGTAATATCCCATTCAATAATCGTTGAGTCTTCAGTAACTAATCTCTCAATTGTAAGCGGGTTTATATCACAAATAGTGCCTAATTGTTCATAAAATTGATTTTGCTCACTTGTTAATTCAGGTAAAGAATTATCCAACTTAATAGAATATGATTCTATTTCTACATAGAATTCTTGGTCTGTTATATTAACGAATAAGTCTTGTATTTCTTCTTCTGATATTTCATCGAATAAAACATCCATCATTTTATTTTTTGCAGACTCTACGACCAATTCGAAGTTATGATATGCTTTTATTCTTTTCATTTTAGATTATCAATTATTTTTTGGATTGCCTGAGCATACTTTCCTTCTTCTTGTGTATCTAAGTTATTAAAGGTTAACTCAAGTGCTAAGGTTTCGTCTTCTTTGAATTTAAAATCATAAGTATTTTCTGATTTAGTATGAACAATTACTTCAAACAAATTAAGAATATAATTATCAATTGATTGAATCGAAAATTTACCTTCGTGGGTTGTTTTCAATATTTTTTTTACATTATTTATCGCATCTAACATTTCATTATTATCTCTTACATCATAAGTAAAGAACATTCTATTATTATCGTCATTTAAGTCAAAAATACTTCTTTTGATTTTAGTTGATAATTTGACTATTCCCTGGCTTTCAAGATTTCTTCTTAGAAAATTTGTATCCATTAACATTGAGATATGAGTCTTACCTAATATCTTAGTTAATTTGGTTGTTGCTTTTTCTCCGCCGAATAATGAAGCAACACATTTTAAAAAGTATCTATGATAATCGGTTATAACTTCGTCCTTTAAATCTTGTAAAATTTTTTTTATTTCTATATTTTCGAATTCAGGCTCAAGTTGTATTGAAATATAAACCTTAAGAAATTTATTGAATCTTCTTGGATCACCCGTTGATATAGTCTCTATGCTGTCTATAGTGAATTTTTTGCATCTTTTTTCAATTCTTTTGAATTGTTCATGAATAAATCCCAAAACTTCAACATAACTTTCAAAAGGTATCCAAATCGCTATTTTCCAAATTGGATAATCGTCATCATCTAAAGTTTCAGCAATACTTTTGATAAACTGCGTACCACTTGAATGTTGCTTTGATTCCCAACTATAGACTTTTCTATTTATTGTTACATCAAAACCATAATCTTTCATATTCAAGAAAAGTGATTCAATATCTTCATCATCTTGGTTTTTGAAGATTAATTCTTTTAATCTTTTCCTTGCTTTATCTTCTGCAGATAACCCATAAATCGATTCGTTGACTAGAGTGTAATTTTGAAATATCGAAAAGCTTTGTATTTTTTTCATTTTAAATCATCAATTAGTTTTTGTATTTCTTCAACATAGCCATGTCTAGTATAAATAGATTCACCTTGTTTATTCATACCTGTCTTAAGCGCTTGGTTATCAAAGCTAACTTCGAACGCTAAGGTTTCATCATCTTTAAATTTAAAGTCATAAGCATTTTTTTGTTTAAGATGTATTATTACTTCGAAAAAGTGACTATCAAACCAAACGTAATCTTTGTTGAATTTCGAACTTTTAGTATTAAAATACTTTTTGACATGAAGAATAGATTCTTTTGTATTCATATCATCAACATTATAAGTAAAAATAATTCTATTATTATCCAAGTCAAAAATGCTTCTTTTCAATTTGCTTTTAACATAGTCATCTAATCCAGCTCTTGAAATATTTTTTTTGACGCCTATTATTGCTTGTAGCTTAGTTAGACCTTTTTCCCCAGCAAAAAAGAAAGCAATTTTATTTAAATAGTTTTGATAAATTCCTAGTAATAAAGCGTCTCGGAAGCCTTCTAAAGATTTTTTGAACTTAGTCATATTTACATCGGACTTAAGGGTTACTAAGACTTCTACCTTCAAATACTTATCAGTTCTATCAGATACCAAGTGATTGAGTCCCATATTAGACACTCTGAATTTTTTAGATCTTTTCTTTATTTTCTTAAATTCATTAGAAATAAAAATAAGGTCTTCAACATGGTCATTGAATGGCCCTCCTATTGTTATTCGCCATGTTGGATAATCTTCTTCATTTAATGTTTTGCCAATTTCTTCGAAAGAAAGAGTTCTTCCTGGTGCTTCCCAATCATAAACTACTCTGGTTATTATTACTTCAAATCCATAGTCTTTAATATTCAAGAATAGTGATTCAATATCTTCATCATCTTGGTCCTCAAACAACAATTCTTTTAATTGTTTTCTTATCTTTTGCTCGAAGGATACGGCATCTTGAAGCCATAATTCCTTCGATTCATTTATTTGAAAATGATTGAACCCTTGTATTTTTTTCATTTTAAATAGTCAATTAGTTTTTGTATTTCTTGGACATAATCACCATAAATAGATTTACCTTCTTTGTTTAAACCTGTTTTAAGTGCTTGATTATCAAACCTAACTTCATAGGCTAGAGTTTCGTCATCTTTGAATTGGAAGTTATAAATATTTTTTTCTTTAAGATGTATTATTACTTCGAAATGATCATATCGACTTGATATGTAACCAAATGATTTTTGAGGTCGACTAGTTTTTTTATCCAAGGTAGTTTTATACTTTTTTCTGATTAACGTATTAGCTTCATATCTATCCTTAGCAGTTAAGTCATAAGTAAAAACCATTCTATTATTATCTAATTCAAAAAGTCTTCTTTTTAAATTGTTTGTTATTTTTGGAGGCAAATGGCTGCTGCTTAAACGTATGATATCACTACGTAATATCTTTTCTAACTTAGGATCTTGTTTTCCAACAAAAGTATAGGCAGCTGCAATCAAATACTCATCATAACTATCTTTCACAATTGCATCTCTTAAGTCTTGGATAGTCTTTCTGATTTTTTCTTTATTTGCATCAGATTCAAGAGTAACTAAGATTTGTGCTTGCAAGTCTTGCTCATAAGAATTCCTTTCATCTAGCTTCCAAGTTTTCAAATCATCTATAATAAATACTTTACATCTTTTTTTAATTCTTTTGAATTCATCGAAAATGAAACTCAAAGAATCAACTGGATTATCAAAATCACCATGTATTTTTATAGTCCATAATGCAAAGCCATCTTTTTTCAATGTTCTGGATACGCTTCTTATAAAATCAAAACCTGTCCAAGCAGTAGATTCCCAGTCAAATTCTTCTTTTTCTATACTGACCTCAAACCCATAATCTTTTATATTCAAGAATAGTGATTCAATATCGTCTTTGTCTTGATCTTCAAACAACAACTCTTTTAATTGTTGTCTTGCATCTTTTTCGGGATTACTTCCTCTTGCTTCTGTGATTAAAGAATAGTTTTGAAAGGTTGAGAAGGTTTTTATTAGTGGTTTCATTTTTTAATAATTAATTCTTTTATACGCTCTATATTTTCAGGACTAATATCCAAATAAATATATAATTTTACTGAAAATTCATATGAGTATTCTTTAGGCTGCGAATTTATTAAATATGGACTATATTTAAACTCCGTAATAACCAATCTTTCACATCTTTTTTGGATTTTTTCAAGCTCTTTGCTAACAAAAACCATTGTTTCTATTGCGTCAGCGAATTCGCCTTCTAGTTCTACAAACCAACCAGCTGTAAAGTCTCCATTCTTCACTCTATACCACATATCATGATTTAAATAACCACTAATTTCCTTTTGCATTGCACTTTTCTCAATTGCAGAAGCAATTTCAGTTATATCGAATCCTTGATCTCTCAAGTTCAAGAAAAGAGATTCAACATCGTCTTTATCTTTTTCTTCATAAAGTATGCTTCTAATCTCTTTTAATACTTCTTTTTCTGGAAGCGCCTCATTTATCAAGGAGTAGTTTTGAAATGTTGAGAAGGTTTGTATTGTTTTCATTATAGTATATATATTAAATAACTGAATCTTTTTTTATATATAGTCTATGGCATCATCTAGTGGACCAAGAATAGCAAGGACTGGATTATCTAACTTTTGGGATGCTGGTTCTGACGAAAGTTATAGAGGACCAGCGACAACTAATTTAGCATATGGTATAATTAGTTCAATAAGCAATCAGAATAATACTTATTTCAAAGTACAAAATGGAACAGAGTCTGCTTTTATTCCGTATTTCAATGATCACATAAATGTAAAGTATGTAGACTTTTATAATGATTACGCTGGTGGATCAGGTAATTGTTGTCCTAACCTTTAC
>JACCDW011331145.1_pt1 | contig 17641 bp, 15 predicted proteins | sample 7449781 | NCBI WGS metagenome assembly JACCDW01 (sample SAMN15323449, study PRJNA562643) | freshwater metagenome | isolation source: river surface water | place: USA:Blue River Watershed | collected 2017-08-18
CGTGAAAAAGAGGAAGAAATAAAAAACTTTAATTCAGAAAAGTATTGGTATTTCAATGGATACTTTAACCTTCAAATAGATGATGAAGTTCACAAGTTAGAAGACGTTAAATTGTATGATACAGACAGAGTATATAAGATAGACAATGATGTTTCTTCTGTTAAACAATATCTATACCAAATTTTAAATCAGTTCTATATAACAGATTTGAAGTCTAAACAACTAAAACAAAACCCAGATTTGCCTTTCATTACATCAACCCTTCAACAAGAAGCATACTCAAAACATGGATTTCCACTCAAAAGAACAATGGCATTAGCACAGGATTTGTATGAAAAAGGTTATATTACATACATGCGAACTGATAGTTATAATATTTCAGAGGATTTCAAAAAGGATGCTCAACAATACATTCTTCAAACTTATGGGGAACAATATTTCGAGGCTATTCAAAAGAAAACAAAAACATCTAAGAATGCACAGGAAGCTCATGAAGCTATTCGACCTACAAATGTAAATACTACTATTATTACTGAATTGGGTTTTACAGTTGATCATAAAAAACTGTATGATTTGATATGGAAAAGAACTGTTGGATACTTTATGAAAGCAGTTATATATGATGAATTGGAAATTAGAATTCACGACAAAGGTCTACCAAAAAGTGCATACTTTTTGTCAAGTTTCAAAAAAATAAAGTTCAATGGTTTTATGATTTTATATGGAATTAAGAATGAAACATACAACTTTGAGAAGTATATCAATGCTATTAAACAAAAGCTATATTCAGTAACCTGTTTGTCTATTTTAGCAAGAAATACTTGGACAAGTCCTCCAGCACGATATAGTGAAGCAACAATTATTAAAACACTTGAAAATGAAAGCATTGGACGTCCATCAACATTTGCAACTATCCTTGCTAAGTTATTTGAAAAGCATTATGTATTGAAAAGCGATATTCGTGGAGTAGATAAAGATGTTATTCATGTGCTTTACGAACCTTCAAAACCTCTTATTGAGAAAAAAGAAGTCATTACAATTGGACATGAACGCAGTAAACTAGTACCATCAGAAATTGGGATTGAGATTGATAAATTCATGGAAAACAACTTCAATTATATCATTGATAGGAAGTTTACAGCAACAATGGAAGAAGATTTGGATAAAATTGCAGAGGGTATAGTCTCTAGAAGCGATGTTTTATCAATGTTTTGGAAAACATTTGGTCAAGATGTTGAAAGAGTGGAAAATATTAAGAAAAGTGAAAAAGTCAAAGTTGAAACTCAACAACTATCATATAATATTAATGGTATTACTTACATAATTCGTTTATCCAAGTTTGGACCAGTTATACAATACAAACCACATCCAAATGCAGAAAATGATAAATATATTGATATTAAAGCTTACTTGAAATATACTAACAAATCTTACACTAATGTTTCTAAGGAAGATGTTGTATTTCTCACCAATTTACCAAGAAAAATCGCGACAATCAATGGATATGATTTAATGTTAACGGCAGGACCTTATGGATTGTATTTCAAATACAATGACGAAAACGTGAAAATTCCATTGAAAATGATTAAAAGGTTGTTAGACCCTGAAGACACTATCTCAATTACAGAATTAGACAGTGTAATTCAGTTTCATAAAAACAAAAAACAAGCTGATAAAGCCAAGAAGATTGAAAGAAAAGAATCGAAGTCTCAAAAGAAAAAAGAAAAGAAACCTTATCTTACAAGGAAAGAAAAAGAGACACAAAACATGACAAAATGATACTTTATAATAATGGTCTATTTTGACACCTTTCAGGATTTAATGGTCCCCAAGCTGGATTATTGAAAAGCATTTCTTGCCTTTTGATTGGTATATCTTTTCTGGTATTTTTTTGAAATAAAAACTTTCCTCAAAAAAAATGTTAATATAAAATGCAAATGGGTTGGATTGTTATGTTGGGTTTAAAATACCAAAGACATAACCATATCTATAAGATAGATGACCAAAAAGCACAACTATGATTGTTTTTTGTTTTGCATTTTGTCCCACTCGCTTTCCCACATAATGACCAATTTATATACCAATTGACGAATAGTTTCTTCCCTTTCCAAAGTTTTGTTGTATATCGTTCCCATTGTATCTCCTGTTACATGGTTTATATCATTGGAATTGTATTTTAAAGGATTTCCATGCCAGAAGTCTCCATGAAATTCGTAGACAGTATTAGTTTCTAAACAAAACCCATCTGCTTTAAATGATGTATTTGGTATTTTATATTCACCTAATTCACTATCAGCTTTCTGAATGTTTATTTTCTCTGTTTGTTCTACGTAATGTAACCAATTAATAGCTTTAGCAGAGTATGTCCTTTTACAACATCTGGGACATCCACATCCTTGACATGTCCTTGTCGTCAACTTATTTTCCCAGCTATAAGTGCATTTGTTGCATATCCACCAAACCCTTAGAGGACTACCAAACTTTACTTTTGATGGGTGTATGGAGTTTTTTTTATAATCCCAATCCATGAGAAGCTCAGGATGAGTCCTTTCAATAGAGTTACAACCACAAGGACAAATTGTTTTTGCACAATAAGGACATCCTGATTTATTAAATACTCTATTACTGATTTGTGCTTCCCACACATGATGACCACATTTATTATTTTTACACATCCACCAATATTGTTTCTTAGAACCATATATCACGTCAGATGATGATATGGCATTTTTCACTTCATCGAATTCTTGTGCTACATCTGGAAAGCACTTTGATAATGAGTTACAACCGCAAGGACAAAGTGATTTATTAGCACATATAGCACAACCACTACCTTTTGTTCTTGTTTTAATTGTTGCATACCAAGAATGATGACCACATCCTTTTTTACATAACCACCAAACCTTTTTCTCACTTCCTTTGGTTATCTCATCTGGTTTTAGAATATTTTTTTCATAATCCCATTCCTCTAAGATGTCTGGATGTGTACACTGTAATGAATTGCATTTACAAGGACATATACTTTTATTGACACAATATGGACAATTTCGCCCTGATAGACGTTTTCTTATTTCAGACTCCCAAATGTGATTGCCACATATTTTTTTGCAATGCCACCATACTTTTTTTTGTAAGCCACATACTATGTTTTCAGGGTTTATAGTATTCCTTTCATGACACCATTCCTCAAAAATATCAGGGTATTGCCTTAAATCTACCATTTGGATGACAAATCCTTAAACTATCAAGTTGATAACAAATTGCTGTTATATAATTATATTATCATTTTTTATTTGCATTAAGGTCTGAAAATACAACTTTCAGGGTGTAATGGTCCTATAGATGAATTCAGAAAAGGCCAGTTCTTCCTTGGAATGACAATATCCTTTCTTAAGTTATAACTTTGATTTTTTGTCGGACATCTATCTCTTGTAGCTAATGACATTTCCAGGAATGTTTCAATTGATGGAACAAATAAAGAAATTACTGAAGCTAGTAATATTATTATAAAAAGCCTATAAATAATATATTTCGTATTTATTTTCATTTTGTTAGATTATTATTTTTTTATTCTTTCAACAATCATTTGTTTTGGGATTTAAAGCACAATAAGACAAACAGTCCTTAGAAAATATTCTATCATCTTCAATAGCATAAAAACCATAATTATCACATTGAACTATACCTGGTAATTCGGGTGTATTATTACCTGGTCGGTGTTCAGCACCGGGATAATGGTATTGTGCTAATGGAGGTGGATTAGCAGATAATAAATTAGCATTGATGTATGAACCAGTCTCAGGTTTTACAGGAAAGTTAGCCCAAAGAGCATCTTTTATAAATGGTTCCCCAGTATAAAGCCCACCATTCACTTTAGGTTTATATTCATAAGTCAAAGGAATATAAGAGTATCCTTTAAATTTACTAAAATTATTTGGTTCATAAGACATATTTGTTTATATTATTCTTATAAAACTTATATATTTTTATTCAAAAAGAGTAACCAATTCTATTTACATCAAACCAACCTTCACAACTAATATGTTCTTTTATTTCTTCTTTGATTTTATTAATAATGTTTAATTCAGCTTCTGTTACTTTAATATCAATCAATGTTTGATTATCGATAAATTCTCTCCATTCTTCACGAAATGTTCTATGATTGAACCATTCTGTTTTTCTTTCTTTGTAATAATTACTATTTTCTAATCTATTATCAGTTCTAGAAGTAGATAAAACACATATATTATTACTTGATGTAGCATACATGTTAAAATTCATATCATTTTTAAGATTTTCAATAAATCTTTTCAATACAATATTATCAAAGTTTTTATCAACTTCAATCCAATATTCTACTCCATGATTTGGATAAACACCCATAATAGTAAATATGTATGATATTTTATGTCTTTTGTAAACTTATATGTGTTTGATTACAATATAAAAAGTATCTTTATTTTATTAACTTATACGAATGTCATCATCAGGAATACCAACAGAACAAATAATGACAATTGTAAATACAATTCGTCAATCTAATGTAAAAGATAAAGCTAAACATTTTGAAAAGATCTATGAAAACTTCAAAACTAAATATCCAACTCTGTATGAAAAGGCTTGCAGTGACAATAAAATGGATATTGCTAATTTGAACTTCATGATAGGTATGTTAAATAAAATGAAGAATGAGAATATGACACAATTTGATGCTTCTGCACAAGTTGGTCAAATGTTGTATGATAAATATATCCATGACAATATTAAGGATTTACCACCAACTAAAAAATAAACATAAACAATAATGTATTCAAAATCTATACAAAGTAGTAATAGTATTATTGGAAAAGAATGTTTTAGTTGCAAGTATTTTCATAATAGTATGTTGGGTTCTAGATTTGCAAAATGTTCAAAGTTTGTAGGAAAAGATTTCAAAAGTAAGGAAATACAACATATTTATGCAAATACTACAAGAAATTATAAATGTAAAGGAAATTACTTTAAGGAACGAGAAAATGTCACAATCTTTGACTTGATAATAATGATAAAAAACAATGAATGATATGATTATATAAGATTTTCAGAACAAATAGAAACACATCAAACAATAATGTGTAATAAAGTAATAATCACTCCAATCAATAAAGTATGCACACAATGTAAATACTTTCGTAATAATCACTTTTTAGGTCCACGATATGGTAAATGTTTAAGGTTTGGTGAACAAAATATGATAGATGGAACAATTCGTTATGAGAATGCATATATTGCAAAAACATATGATTGTAAAGGTGATTACTTTGAAGGAAAAGAAGATATCACAAAGACTTACTTGAATGTAGTAATAAACAAAAAAGAAGATTCCAACTAAATCAATAGTACAAGTGAACTTGTTATTCTTTTACTATGTATGGAATTTCATATTTTTGACACCATTTTTGACACTTTTTACAGTTTTTGATAAGTAATTCATCATACTTTTTATTGCGTAATGCAGTACTACAAGCATCAATGGTATCAATCAAATCTATTGTTTTTTGTATATAATAGACTTGTCTACTTGTGTAATAAATATTATATAATACAACTTTTGATAATAGAGATAAATCAGTAGTTTCAAATACTTGTCTTTTGTGTAAAGATGTTGTTTTCTTTAAAATAATATTCTTAAGATATGTTATTTGCTCTTTACCATTATCTACTGAATAGCTAGTGCACAAAAGATATTTCTCAGAGTTAGCAGGACGACTAGTCAATGGTTTAATTATATGTATTGTTTTGAAGCATTGTTTCAATATTGACATTACATTTATTGTTTGATGATTGAACATATCATAAATTTTCAATATGAAAGAGCCATTTTCTTTCAATAAATGTAATGCACAATATATTTCACATCTAATCAGTTTCATTGATTGGTCTTCTTGATTATTAAAATCAGAACTAAAGTCAAAACCACCGTCTGCAGTGATTAATTCCATTGAATTACTACCAAGCTTTTCTTCAAGATAATGTGTATTTTCCAAGTTGTAAAGATTACCAGTATTATCTGCACCGTATAGTGTTGTTATGTTTGACAAATCAAATTTCTTGAGTTTCCATTCTGGGATACTTTTTGTATCAGGTCTTAATGTCATACCATAATAGTGGTCATTTTTATTATTTCTAAATTTCATTACTGCTTCAAGAAAACCACCAGGACCCTCTGCAAGAAATAAACATTTTATTGGATTGATTGTATCAACCATTGATTTCAAAACGTCATTCTTGAAATCAAAAATGATTTCCCACATCTTGAAAAATGATCTACTTACTGGATTATATAATGATATATTGGATTTAGTGTTTGGAGTAGTAAAAATAAGTTCAAATTCATTTGTTATTTTTTTATATTTATCCCATGTTTTATTATTGTAATATGGTGTAATTTTATTTTTATATGTTGTGATCATGTTATGCATATCATCATTCATTATTAGTAATTGTTCTCTGGATATGTTATTCATACAATTACATGTTTCATTACAGTCTATTTGAAGAATAATTTTTTTTGTCATTGTATTTGTTGTATGTCAAACAACATCTACAAATAAAAAACATAAATAGTCTTATATACATTTATCTATTCAATCATTGAAATAAACTTTTCTTTTTAGTATTTTTTAAATATAAACCAACTATTCAAGAAGGAATATTCTTTTTCCACATCTGTCATTTTACGAATATCTTTAGCTAACATCGAATTTTCATTACTATTCATTACCTTATTGAAAGAGTATTGAAAACTATCAATTGAACTTTCAATATCAAATGCTTCACAATCTTCTTGAGTAAGAACTTCAATACCCTTCTCAGATAGTTTTTGTTTTAATAAATTAAAATCCACTAAGAATTCTTTGATTGGTTTCCCAATACTTTCCATATAGATTTCAATCTGTTCACCAAGCTTAATATCTTTGTTATTTGAATATAGTTTCTTAATATTCCATAATACACGATCATCAATTTGTCCTTGAATTTCTTGTCCTTTTTGTATATTTTTAAGTTTATCTTTTACTCTATAGCCATCCAAACAAGTTCCAATCAAATATCCACCTTTCTTTAAATAATTATCTACATTGTAGATGAAATTATCTAATGTGTTTTCATTTTCAAAGAAGTAATGAATAGCGAATTGACAACTAATAACATCAAAACCATTCCTCATATAACCATTATATTTAACCAAGTTGTCATCACGAATTTGATTACTTCGTTGTGTTCCAAATAAAATTCTTGCAATCTGTTTATCATCTGGATCATTGATGCTTTCAATATAATCAGGTGTAAAACGTTTTGATGCATCCGCTGTCAAATATACAAACGAATGTTTTTTTGTATCAATTTTGTATTTTTGAATTGCTTCAAGAGTTCTTGCATATGCACCATTCTTACGGTTTTCAATATTATCTCTAAAAACATCAATACCCATAACTTTGGTAAACCCAGCATCTATCCATTTCTTCAAATCTCCTGCTTTGCCACAAGCAATATCAAACAATGACGCACCTTTTGGCATTTTCATAATTAATTCACGTTTCTTGATGTATTCGTTGTGAAAGTTTTTCATAATCAATGAAGCATACTTATATCTATCAAGAGTGCTACTAAAATATATGTCTTCATCAACAATATCATCCACAGTAACAATTTTGTTTCCTGTGATCATACCTTCATCAACTGGATTCTGTATAGACGTCCAAACATTTATAGCAGTCTTATAATCATTTGCTGTGCCAGATAAACCAAACTTGCGCAGCATCTCAGTCTTATCATGTCTTACTCGTAAAGGAACCCAATGCTCAGAATAGGTTTTACCCTGTTCTGGGTTATACGCAAACTCTACTATACTATTATCTTCAATAGCATCCCCATTTACACATCTTGGTACTATTTTAGTTGCAGGTATATCTTTGTTGATATTTTCATTTAATATTAGATATGCTTTTGATATTGAACTATCTACCATATCATCTGGAATAAACTCTTTTGGAATATAAGATTTTACCTTCTTTGTGTCATTGGTTAAGAACTTCTTTGCGGTTAATCGTTCATGAATTGATGGATTATAACCTACAAACAAATTCACAGATTTATACAACTTATTGTCTTTAGGAATAACATACAGATTTCCATTATCATCCTTTTCATATTTAACCAGAAAGTCTATTGTATTATCATGTGATGGTTTCCATTTGAAAACCATATCCCATGTTCTTCCACTTGATGGAGTGTCTTTCAAAAATTGACCACCTACTGCAAAATATTTTGGTGTATAAATAAGTCCATCAATCTTGTATGCATATCCTCCACCATTCGCTTTTTGTAATAATTCACTTGATGCTTCTAGTATATCTCCATACTTGAACTCTTTTGCAAACATAACAATACCATTATTTTCAAAAGTAGTGTTATGTTGAGATGCAAACTGTTTCATGATACTGTATCTTGATTTATCATTATTATCAATATGTTCACTTCCACTTTTTCCATCATTTACTAATGGATAAGAACGAACATCTTGAGAGTTATAATAATACACGTCAAATATACCAAATATTTGTGTTTTTTTACCAAATTTATCTGTTGTAATGTATTCACCATCAAATAGACTATTAACAGTTCTATTCAACTTCACACCTGTATATTTAATAGATAAACGGTTATTGATAAGATAACACTTGCCTTCATTATTTACATACAACAAGTATCTTTCTCCATCAGCCTTCTCAGTCACCGTATAATCTTGTTTAATTGAAACAATTCCTAAACCAGGTTCAAGAAGATTTTTTCTTTCTAAAGTTACAGGTTGTGGACCTACAAAATATTCTTTAGGTCTGACAGAAATTGTTTTCAAAACATCATTGATATTTCCTTCTTTTCCATAACACAAACTAATATATGATTTCAATATATTCATTTTTTCACTTGAAGAGATATAGTGTTTTTCATCTGCTACTTGCAAATACATCTCAGTCATTGCTGAGACTATGCTTTTTGCAATAGTTTGTTTTGTTCGCTTTTTCTCTCTTACATCATTTTCTCTAAGGAGCTCTACCTCGATTTCGAAGTATTCTTTTGCATTCAACACTTGAGAACCACCCATGGTTTTGTGTACAATGAATTCTGTTCCATTAAACCTGGACGTTCTAACAATTGAAAAGTCAAATCTTAGACCTTCCTTTTTGTTGCTGTATGAATATCGTTTCTTGAAACGGAAACCTTTATCTAATCCTGGAAATTTTAACCCAATCTCTGTTTGAACTTTCTCTTCAACTTCTTGTTCATCTTTTAAATCAACTTTGAAAAACAAGTCATCCACCATAAATGACTTCACACCATGAATTGCTGTTTTTTTCATCATTTGAACACCTGAAGTTGGCAAATTATTTGTCTTGAAAACAGTTGCAATATTGTCTTTACCAATGACAGAAACACGGTATGTGGAACCATTAAGTCTCACAATAATATCCATAGTCTCTTGATGGATCTGTTCATCATACTTCATCACTTTACAATATTGAATACAACGAGTAAAGGCATCCCTTGATACATCGCCTTTAAACTTTCCTTCCATTTCATAAGTTTCATTAGAAAGAAAGAGATTGATCATGTCAATCATCTTGTCTTGAGTTGCCTTACTAATCTCCATTATTTATTATTAATGATAAAATCTTTACTGAAATCAAATACTGTTTAATTTTGCTTCAATTAGTAAACGCAATTCTACTTTTGAATACAGCTTACTTGTATGTGTATCTATAATATCAATACATAGTTTCTGTGCAATTTGTCTTAAATCTTTTACACAAAGAGATTTCAAATTTTCTTTATAATTATCTTGTTGTTTTATTTCATTTATATTCTCTTTTACATACATATCTTTAAAAACACTGACTTTCATAACTTCATTCAAATTATAATTATCAGTATCACTTTTTGTAATCAAAACTATTTCTTCTATATTGTGGTTAGTATAATCAAATTCACAATAAACTATTTCAGCTTTTCCATTGTATAATATAATATGCTTGTTAAGATACTTTGAACTAATTGTTAGTAATAATTTAATAGTATCAACATCAATACTTTTATACTTAGATGCATCATCAATGTTTAATAACTTCATCAACTCTTGTAGAATTGCAGTTTTTGTAAACTTTTTATCACCTATATTGACTGATTTCAATTCTGGATTATTCGATACAAAGTTTAACAAATCCTTGACATAGATATTAATATGTTTTGTTGTGTTCTTCTCAAAGACTAACAGATTGTCTTGAATACAAGCAAGTAAATGTAGAATGTTTTCATATGTTACATGTAGGTTGTCTTTCTTATCATAATGTTCCTCTTTGTTATTACATTCAGATTGAGAAAGATTAACATTATTCTTCAAATCAACTCTTGTTTTGTTTATATCATTCGAAATTACTTGTTTTACCTTAATTCTAGTTTTGTTATTTTGCATTCCTTTCATTAAATCATCGCAATCTTCAAATATGTCATTTTTTAAAACAGAAGTATAGAATGAATCAACATTTGTTTCAATAAACTCATTTGACACTATTGGAATAGTAACTTGATTCTTTCCTAATGAAGACAATAAATTCGTAATATGAGAAATATCCATTTTACAATATGAGAAAATTAAAGTTAAATACCTTAAACCCTAGCTCAAATATTTATCTTAAGATATATTGTTGATTAGATAAGCATCTTTATCAAGTTCAGTAAGATGTTCACAATCAAATTTTTTATCACTACTCACTTTCTTGTTAAATCGTTTTTTTGCATTAATAAATTTTGAATTTATTTTTTTTATATGAAGTTTTTCTCTATCATCTACAATTCTTTGCAACATATTTGTAACTTTTGCTAGATTCTTGGCATCCAATTCTACTCTTGACCAATCGTCAGCTGGATTAGTATCTTTTTCTGATACCATATCTTCTAATTTTATATTCATATTCACAATCATTCCATATTTATTGTTCATTTTGCATTCGTTTAATCGTTTGTCATACTCATCTAATTGTTGTTTATTATTCACACAATACGTCACAAATTTATCAATCTCTTGTAATACGTTATCATTCAAACTAGATAAATTAAAAAATACACCATTTTTGTTTTTTGAAATATTTATGTTATGTTCATTGATTATTCTAAATATTTCATCATGTTCAGTTGATGACAAGCTATTTATTTTATCAAATAAATGTTTTTTATTGAAGTATGTATATTCTTTATCCATTCATCAAATAAAAAAAGTAAAACTTAAATAACTTATATGTATGTCTTATAATTAATCACTTTCTTCTCCAATACTATCAGCATCAGTATCAATATCTTCATTAAAATCATCTTCATCAGACTTCAAATAATCATCTTCTTCATCACTAAAGAAGTTTCCATCTTCCTTTTCACTTACTGCATCATCTTCTAAGTCGTCTGCATCATCTTCATCACTTTCATAGTCATCATCACTATCATCTTCTTCATCGCTTTCAACATTACTATCCGCATCGCTATCAACATCTCCACCTTCTATCAAACGAATATCCTCATCATCTTCATTGTCATCATCATATATGGACTTTTTCATTGATACTTTTTTGTTTTCATCTTTGTTTCTTACAATTCGAGCAATCAATGAAATCTTTTTATCATTTAATTCATATTTCTTTCCAACAACTTCAATCATCACATCATCTCCAATTCTTACTTTTTCAAGATCAACGTCTGATTGAATGCTGACACTGTTTTTAGCAATAATAGCTTCAATAATATTACCTGCTTCAACTAGAATACCAAATTTATTAATGTTAGTAACACGACATTTCAATACACTTCCAAGCAATGGATTACACACATCTGCCCAAAACACTACATCAAAAACTGTGTTACCATTTAAACCAATCAATTCAACTCTTCCACTACAAACTTTATATATTTCTACACTATCTGGTCTAATATATCCATGTTTAGTACAAATACCTTCAACTTTTGCTTTGAGTCTTTTCAAAACTTCATCTTTATAAGTACTACTAATAAATGCTGGTTCAAGCTTAATCTTTTCTGTTAGTTGTTGACGAATAAATATATGTTCATTAGCTTTATCCATGATGTCTTGTATATTTATAATAGAAATTTATAATTATTATTCTATTTCAAATTTTTAGTTAATGATCTCTTAAATACTTTTTTACCCTGGGATCTCAATATAATTTCATATAATAAACATATATCCTTTTTGATTAAATCTTTGAACGTTATTGATTTATCCACTGATGTGATCCTTTCTTTTAAATCATTCAATGATAATGATGATGTTTTCCAACAAACATATCCAGATGACTTGGGATTATCTCTGACTTTAAAGTCACAATTAACACCGTTTTTACTTACTTCAATATGCCCTTTTACTGTGTCTTCCATCTCATTGGTCATTTTACTTTTAATTAAACTTGTTTGCTTTGCAATCTTGTTCAAATCTAAAGGAGAACACCTCTTGAACTCATTGTCATTTCTTAAACAATATATTTCTCCATCATAATGATTATAAAAATATTTGATCTTATCATCCTCAAATATTATCACATCTGCTTCAATTAGACTTCTTAAACAGTTCCTATACACTTCATTGTCAAGCCTGTTGTTATTATGTAGATATGCTAACTCTTTGAATAGTTTAACGTAATTTACTTTTGATAGCTTATCAATTATACTATCAATCACGTATTTGTCATACTTCTTTTTACTAAAACCTTGTGAGCTGTATAGTTCAAAGAAAGAATTATACATTTCTTCAACATATTTCAAAACATTATCAAACTCAATATCATCTAGTGGTTTTGGTTCACTTGAGACATTTTTATTTGTTTTGATTTGTTGTTGTTCTATGTTTGATTTAAGAACAGACAAGTCTAGCTTAACACGATTTTTTACTTCACTTGGAGTTTCTCTTTGTTCTAATGTCATTCTTTTGTCAGTTGTATTAAATGGTTGGAAAATGTACTTGTTTGACCTATATATCAAATATCCTTTGGTATCTTCATTATCAAACAATTGAACCTTCTCATCAATCATATCTTGCAATGCATAATGAAGAACCTCTTCATCAATTAACTTGTAAACTGATGATAACTTGTTATATATAGTGTTGTATGTGAAAGCCTTCCTCTCCCCTTTAAATATTTCTGCAATGTATCGTTCATATAATTGAACATCATCCATTATAAATCGTGTATCATATGTTGATGTATCAATTGATTTAATACTGTTTAAGGAGATTTCTGGTTCACATTTCAGCTCACATTTTGCATAATTACACACATAACTATAATCTCTATCACCAACTGCGTATTTAGGTATTTTAGTTCCTTGTGATGTATTTAAAGGTATTGACATTTTAAGATCATTTATATTATATAGTAATGAGGACCTGTTAAGATTGCAGTCTATTGATGTTTCTTTGATAATTCTCTCAACTTCTGTAATTAATTTTTGTTTGTTTTCAGCAATTCTATATGTCCATAAATCAACACTTTCAACTTGTTCATCATACTTAGTTGCATGGAAAAATACTGTAACATTTCTATCTTCTTTTGGAAGATCAATATGTGAACATGTTCTTACAGCTCTTCCTATTATCTGTTCACACTTGTTCAAATTATACCATGGTTCCAACATATGAACTTCTCTTATTCTTTTGAAATCAACACCTTCTGATATACGTGATATTATTACTTTGATAACATCACCATTTGCATTTTCTTTTGATTTTGCAATTTCAATTTCTTTATCATTGTTTGGTGAAAGGTTATTATCTCTAGACAAAATAATGTATGATGGACGTTTTTCATTTTTGAACTTGTTATCAACTGTTATATCACTCGTTAATCCATTTGAATTATATTTATTAAATCCAATATGTTCTAATGCAATTGCTAGAGGTAATATACCAGAAGGATAATAGTTTGTATATATAAACACAATTCCTTTACTATTGATGATATAGTCTAATATTCGTTTTATTTTTGGGGAATAGTTTGCAATTTTGTTATATGACAATATTTCACCATAGTTAGATAAAACATCATTGCTATATTTATATTTCAAACCTTTCTTTGCAACATTCACGAATACATTATTGAATCCTTGAGCTCCATAAGTTTTTCTCAATAAGAATGGATCGTTTAAATTACTTACAGGGTATACAATATTACTAATTTGAGACATTGTTTGTAAATCATTTCCTAATTTTTCACCAGTTTCTGTTCCACTATTTATTCCATCAACTGTTTCTTCAAGGTTCATATCTTCATCATTCATGTCAGTGTCATTGATATTTATCTTTTTCTTATAAACATCATAAACCATTTTTTGGTATGCTTTCATATCACTACCAATAATTTTCAAGAATTTGACTTTATCCTCATCTTTGATTCTCCTTTTGTTCACATCATATGAAGGATAAACTGATATTATATTTTTATCATTATTAATATCTGGATAAAGTCTTATTGGAAAACTAAATGGGTTTTCACCTCTCATATATGAAACATAACCACGAGATGTTTCAATTAGTTTCTTTCTACCTTGCACAGTGAGTTTACCATTTTTATCAAAAATATCGTTCATTTTAAGATTTGGTCTCTTATCATTTGTCAGTAATAAGTTTAGGAACCATACAATTTCATTAGCATTATTAAACATTGGTGTTGCAGTTAAAAGAACCATTTTTACATTTTCAGTGTGCTTTAATAAATTCCAAAATACTTGTGCAGTTAACTTATTACCTTTCTCTGATGAATTACGTAAGTTATGAGCTTCATCAATAATAATCATTCTATTTGAAAAATACTCTTTGATTTTATCGTAAAATAAGGTGTCATGTTTTGATACATTCTTTTCTTGTTGCTTTACTTTATCCTTTGTTTTTTGAAAAATAGATATTAGTTTCTTATAACTAATAAACTTATATCTTTGGTTGATTATCTTACTAATATTTTTATCTAATACATCAGGTTTGATTAATGATTTGTCTAAAATCATATCTGGATATTTGGTGCCTGTACATAGATTGCTTTTATTATTGACAATGTCATACTTTGTAATGTCAAATATTTGTTTTTTAAAATTATCAATCAGAGTAGGAGAAAGAATAACTAAGATTGGCTTTTGATATAATTGATGGTATTGCTCAGCTATACTGATTGCAGTGCATGTTTTACCAACACCAACTGAATGAAATAATAATAATCCATTATAAGGTGTCAATGGAGATAAAAAGTTCTTAATGAATTCTTGATTAGGTGTTAGTTTAAATGTATGTTCAGAACATTTATTTTTTGCAATCACATCATATGATTTTTGAGAGTAATCTAAATGATCATCTGCTGAACTGAAACTACGAATAAACTCTTGTTTACTGAATATCTTTTTATTAAAGTTTTTATCGTGGTAATCTGGATATGCAATATAGTCCTTATCTTCAGGTATTTTACTAATTTCATTATATAATAAGTCAGGATTTCTAGAAATAAACTCAGTAACTTTTACTGCCTCTTTATGATAATGGTCTTTTGAAACATATTTCTTAAAAAGGTCTTGATACAAATTATCCAAGTCCATTATTTATAGATATGAACATTAAAAAATGAAAATATAATTACTATATAGATATAGCTATTTGATGTTCTTAATAATAGTTTGATTTAATCTACGAAATAACTCTTTTCTTTCAACATTTGTATCCCGTATTTTACTCTGTGCATCTGTGTAAGTAAACCATTGAATATTTCTTATTTCCTTACATTGTTGTTTGTTTGCAGGGTCTAATGCAATTTTATTATTTTCAAGCATTTTTGCAACATAATACACGTGTTTGTACCTTACATTATTTGAACCACTGAATATTTCTTCTAATGGTTTAATAAAACTAGAAATATAAATAGATTTAGATGGAATACCTGTTTCTTCCTTGAATTCTCGTATTGCACAATGGATATCACACTCATTAATATTACGACGACCTTTTGGAAATCCCCATTCAGTTTCATTGAATTTTGATGTTGTATTTTCTATAATATAATCAATACTGAAAAAAGTCACTTCATCTCCATTTTTTATATAATAACCTTTCTTCAACGTATTGAACTTATCATATGCTTCTTTATATTCTTTTGAAAACGATTTATTGTCTTCATCTAAATTCTTACACCATAACTTTTGCCATAACTCATTGAAACTATTCTGTTGAATACCTACTCTTTCATCTTCTGTCATTAGTGAAAACATATCCATTATGTATGATTTTGCTTTGATGTTGTATTTACCCCTTATAAATTCAACATAACTCAAGGAATCTTTACGTTGTACCATGAGATATTCAGGTGATATACCGTTTATATCACTATTATAAACTAGTCTATAACAAATTATGCCATAACTAATGATAGGATGATTACAGTTTTTATATATATGACCCATAAAACCACAGTTTGCACATAATACATTATTTCTTTTATTAGATTGTCTACAATTTGAATATGAACTGTTCATAGGTGTTGGTATAATTGTTTTGTATATTGGATATGGTGGAAACCCTGGTGGTGGTTGTTTGTCTTTCTCATTTGTGTTTGTATCAATATCTTTCTTAGACATAGTATAAATATATAAATCTTAAAAACCACTTATAATTAACATTAAGATTATTTTCTTAAATCATTGACGAGACACGCCTTCATAATGATTATTTTTTATCGTTATATATAAAATGGAACCTAAGATTTGGGGTAAATACATATGGACTTCTATTCATATCATTGCACTTGGATATCCAGATAAACCAACACAAGAAGATAAAGAGAATTATAAAAAGTTTTTTATAGACCTATGGAAAGTAATACCATGTTATAAATGTTCCAAAAATTATCAAAAACACTTTGAAGAACTTCCTATTGATAATTATTTAGATGATAATATGTCATTATTTAGATGGACTGTTGAATTTCACAATATTGTAAATAAGGAATTAGGAAAACGTGAATGGACGTTTGAAGAGACATTCGATAAATTTCGTAAAATTGCAAGGGGTGAAGATGAAAAATTTGTAAGTATTGACACCAAATGGGACACTATTTTATGGTGGTCAACCCTTGTTCTAATCTTCATAGTATTTCTCTATCTAATCAAAGTCCTTTTTATAGGTAATAGACCCTTCTAATGGAATTCATGAACAATAACATATTGTTTCCTATAATGAACAAAATAAATTATTCCATTCTAATAATAGAATGAGTAATAGTTCTGTTAATAAACAAATTAATAATCTACATTTCAAATACCTATTTTCAATTGCATACTTAAATCCTGAAGAACAACATGTTTTGTTAGAAGAAGAAAAATTGTTCTATAAACATGTCTTTGAAAATCAAGATAAATTGTTTTCATTTGGTAAGAGAACAAAGAGTCTGAGAGATTTCGTGGATTACACAAACAAACTTATTCAAAATGTTCATAGAAACTACATGAATGTTTTCAAAGAAAAAATATTAAATATAAACGATGATGATTTGTTATATATCACCAATAC
>JACCDW011375048.1_pt1 | contig 17640 bp, 32 predicted proteins | sample 7449781 | NCBI WGS metagenome assembly JACCDW01 (sample SAMN15323449, study PRJNA562643) | freshwater metagenome | isolation source: river surface water | place: USA:Blue River Watershed | collected 2017-08-18
AGTATGCGGGCCATGCCCGGCGCGTGATGATGGGCGTGTGGAGCTTCCTGCGTCAGTTCATGTACACGAAGTTCATCATTGTGGTGGACGACGATGTGAACATTCGCGACTGGAAGGAAGTGGTGTGGGCGATGACGACGCGTATGGACGCCACACGCGATACGATGCTGGTAGACAATACGCCCATCGATTATCTGGACTTTGCCTCGCCTGTTGCCGGCCTGGGCAGCAAGATGGGGCTGGATGCCACCAACAAGTGGCCCGGTGAAACGAACCGCGAATGGGGCACGCCCATTACGCATGATCCGGCGGTGAAGGCACGGGTCGATGCGATGTGGGCCGAACTAGGCCTATAGCCGCATTACACGGGCGGCAGCTCGCGCTTGCTGCCGTCCGCGTTGAGCGCCACGTAGGTAATCAGCGCTTCCGTGACTTTCACGGTAATCGGATTCTCCGGGTGACGCTCGGCGTACATCTGCACTTTGATCGTGACGGAGGTACGGCCCCGCTTCTCCACCTCGGCAAAGAATGTGACGATATCGCCAACGGACACCGGCTGGTGGAACTGGATGGTATTCACCGCCACAGTCGCAATACGACCACGGGCGACCTTGTGCCCGAGCACGGCACCTGCCAGATCAATATGACCCATGGTCCAGCCGCCAAAGACATCGCCGTACATATTGGCATCAGACGGCATGGGGATGACCTTCAACACGGGCGGTAGATCAGGCAGCTGGCAGGGGGTATCAATCATGATGTCGGCGCTATAAAGATTTAAACTACGGGTGTTATTTTACGGTCATTACGATCATCACGGTCAAAACAGGTTAAACGCATGTCGCGTCACGGCAACAAAACTTACGGTCCGCCAAGCAACCAACCGCTGCACGTGTGGGCGACGTTGAAATCGCTGTTGCCCTGGTTATGGGCCTACCGGGGGCGGATGATAGCCGCCTTTGGCTGCCTGCTGCTGGCCAAACTGGCCAGTGTGTATGTGCCCATTGTTTTCAAACACATGATCGACGATCTGGGTGCCGGGCAAGAGACGCTGCTGGCGCTGCCGGTCGGCTTGCTGCTGCTCTATGGCGTGATGCGCCTGGCCAGCACCGGCTTTACCGAGTTGCGCGAGATTCTGTTTGTGCGCGTGACGCAACAGGCCATTCGCCGGATTGCGCTGTCGGTCTTTACCCACCTGCACCAGCTGTCGCTGCGCTTTCATCTGGAACGCCAGACAGGTGGCGTATCACGGGACATTGATCGTGGCACACGGGCGATTTCCAATCTGATCAGTTATACGCTGTATTCGATACTGCCTACCGTCATTGAACTGGCGCTGGTCATCGGCGTGCTGGGTTATGAATATGACCAGGTGTTTGTCTGGATTACGCTGACCTCGATTGTCTGTTACGTGGCATTTACCGTGCTGGTATCGAACTGGCGCATCCATATTCGTCGCGCAGTGAATGAGGCGGACTCTGCGGCCAATACCCGTGCCATCGACAGCCTGATCAACTACGAGACAGTGAAGTACTTCAATAACGAAGCCTTCGAGCTCAACCGCTACGATGAAGCGATGCGCCGCTGGGAAGATGCCTCGGTCCGCAGCCAGATGACGCTGACCATGCTCAACATGGGGCAGCAGCTGATTATTGTGACGGGTCTGGTGGCGATGATGTGGCATGCCGCGCAGGGCGTTGTCGCTGGCACGATGACGGTGGGGGATCTGGTCCTGGTGAATGCCTTCCTGATCCAGCTGTATATGCCGCTCAATTTCTTTGGCGTGGTCTACCGGGAGATCCGTCAGGCGCTGACCGATATCGAACGGATGTTCGGGCTGCTCAATACCCAGCGTGAGATCGTCGATGCCCCGGATGCACGCACGTTGCCGACAGCGCCGATTTCTGTGATGTTTGACGGCGTGGACTTCGCCTATGACCCCGCCAGACCTATACTGTCCAATGTCTCGTTCGATATTCCTGCCGGTAAAACGGTCGCGGTGGTTGGTCATTCAGGTGCGGGCAAGTCGACGCTAGCCCGTCTGATCTATCGCTTTTATGATGTGACGGGCGGCCGCATTCTGATGAACGGCATCGATATCCGCAAGATTGATCAGCACAGCCTGCGCAGTGGCATTGCGATTGTGCCGCAGGATACGGTGCTGTTTAACGACAGTCTGTATTACAACATTCTGTACGGCAACCCATCGGCCTCTCGTGACGAGGTGATTGCCGCCGCCAAAGCGGCGCACTTGCATGAGTTCGTAGAAACGCTGCCGGATGGCTATGACGCCAAGGTGGGCGAACGGGGTCTCAAGCTTTCTGGTGGCGAGAAGCAGCGCGTTGCTATTGCCAGAGCACTGCTCAAGAACCCGCCGATTCTGGTGTTTGATGAAGCCACTTCGGCGCTGGACTCGAAAACCGAGAAGGCCATTCAGGCCAGCATGGATATTGCTGCCCGCGGGAGAACGACGCTGATCATTGCGCACCGGCTGTCAACGGTGATGAACGCCGATGAGATTATTGTGATGGATGCCGGGCGTATCATCGAGCGTGGGCGTCATTCCGCTTTGCTGGAAGCGCATGGGGTCTATGCGCAGATGTGGGCGCTACAGCAGCAGGATCGCGAGACTGTTTAGCCTAAAGCGCTTGGTGGGTGGCGTAGAATACCTGCTCTGTTTCAACTTTGAATTAGGATAACAACAATGGCTTTAATCACCTCCCAACTCACCGATATGCAGGCCAAAGTGCTGGGCGCAGTCGCCAATCGCCCCGGTACACTGATCTGGATGGGTTTGCTGATGCTTGTTCTGGGCTCGATTGGCGTGTTTGCCGAAGCCTTTTTCTCGGTGGCATCTATCAGCCTGATGGGCGGTTTTGCGCTGGCCGCCGGCATTATGCAGGCATTGCACGCGTTGCAGGCGAAGGGCTGGAAATCGGTATCGATTCAGCTGGTGTTTGCACTGATCTATATCGCCATTGGCGTGATTGTCTGGGTATCTCCCATGGCAGCCCTGGAAGGTGTGACGCTTTACCTGGCAACGCTGTTCTTTGCGACGGGCGTGCTGCGTCTGGTCACGGCATTTCAGCACACGCAATTTAGTGGCTGGTTTCTGCCACTGCTTTCCGGGGCGCTGTCGCTGTTGCTTGGCGGTCTGATTCTGGCCGGCTGGCCGGATAACAGCACATGGGTGCCGGGCATGCTGATCGGTATCGAACTGCTGCTGCAAGGCTGGAGTTTGTTCTTCCTTGGCCTAGCCGCCAAGAACGCCGTCAAATAGGCTTTGACTTATCCAACAAAAAACCCAGCCTAGGCTGGGTTTTTTTGTGAAGCACTGTTCTAACTTGTGGTTAGGCAGCAGCCTGTTCGGTTTCGACCGCTTCGGTCACTTCCGGACGATCCACCAGTTCCATGTAGGCGATCGGTGCATTGTCGCCCGGACGGAAGCCGGCTTTGAGGATGCGGGTGTAGCCGCCGTTGCGGGCCTGGTAGCGCGGGCCCAGCTCGTTGAAGAGCTTGACGACCATTTCACGATCACGCAGACGGGCAAAGGCGAGGCGGCGGTTAGCCACCGTCGGCACTTTGGCCAGGGTGATGATCGGTTCGACAACGCGACGCAGTTCCTTGGCCTTCGGCACGGTGGTGCGGATGGCTTCGTGACGCAGCAGGGCGTTAGTCAGGTTGCGCAGCATGGCCAGACGGTGGCTGCTGGTGCGGTTCAGTTTGCGAAGACCGTGACGGTGACGCATGATGAGTTCCTTTCGTTAATCCGGCGATCAGTTGCGCTCGAGACCAGCCGGCGGCCAGTTGTCGAGGCGCATACCCAGGGTGAGACCGCGCGAAGCGAGCACATCCTTGATTTCGTTGAGCGACTTGCGACCCAGGTTCGGGGTCTTGAGCAACTCGTTTTCGGTACGCTGAATGAGGTCGCCGATGTAGTAAATGTTCTCGGCCTTCAGGCAGTTTGCCGAACGCACGGTCAGCTCGAGGTCGTCAACCGGCTTGAGCAGCACGGGGTCGATCGGCGCCGACTTACCACCATCAGTACCGCTGGTGGTGCCTTCCAGATCAGCAAACAGCGACATCTGGTCGATCAGGATGCGGGCGGCGATGCGCACGGCTTCTTCCGGATCGATGACACCGTTGGTTTCGATGTCCATCACCAGTTTGTCGAGGTCGGTACGTTGCTCGACACGGGCAGCTTCAACCGAGTAGGCAACACGACGCAGCGGGCTGAAGCTGGCATCCAGCATCAGGTGACCGATGACTTTGTGCTCTTCTGCCTGCTTACGCTGGTTGGCTGGCACGTAACCACGGCCTTTTTCGACCTTGATTTCCATGTCCAGCTTGCCACCTTGCAGGTGGGCCAGGACGTGATCCGGGTTGATGATCTCAACATCGTGCGGCACTTCGATATCCGAAGCGCGCACAACGCCTTCACCCGACTTGCTGACCTTCAGCACAACCTCATTACGGCTGTGCAGTTTGAACACAACGCCCTTCAGATTGAGGAGCAGGTCAACCACATCTTCCTGCACACCGTCGATGGTCGAGTATTCGTGGACAACGCCATCGATCTTGACTTCGGTCGGTGCATAGCCATCCATCGACGACAGCAGGATACGACGCAGGGCATTACCCAGCGTATGACCATAACCACGCTCGAACGGCTCCATAACCACCTTGGCGTGAACCGGAGAGATGGTCTGGACATCGATACTGCGCGGCTTTAATAGTGCATTTCCTTGCATGAGCGATTCCTGTTAATAATTCAAAAGTAAGCTGAAAACTCAGTGAGCCTGGACGGCTTACTTCGAATACAGTTCGATGACGAGGCCTTCGTTGAGGGTCGGCGACAGTTCCGAACGCTGCGGCATGGCCTTGAAAGTGCCTTTGCCGGCCTTGACGTCCACCGAGATCCACTCGGGGAAACCACGACCTTCAGCGGCTTCGAGGGCTGCCTTGACGCGCAGCTGACCACGCGACGCTTCGGTCAGTTCAACCACGTCACCCGGCTTGAGGGTATACGACGGAATGTTGACGCGCTTGCCGTTAACGAGGATGCCGTTGTGGCGCACCAGCTGACGTGCTTCGGCACGCGAACCGGCAAAACCCATACGGTAGGTCGTTGCGTCGAGACGGGCTTCCAGCAGTTGCAGCAGGTTTTCACCGGTCTGACCCTTGCGACGATCAGCTTCGAAGAAGATCTTGCGGAACTGGCCTTCGAGCACGCCGTAGATGCGACGGATCTTCTGCTTGGCGCGCAGGTGCACACCATAGTCCGACAGACGGGCGCCCGAACGCTGGCCGTGTTGACCAGGTGCGTAGGCACGGCGCTCGATGGCGCACTTGTCGCTGAAGCACTTCTCAGCCTTGAGGAACAGCTTTTCGCCTTCGCGGCGGCACTGACGGCATTTCGGATCGAGATTACGAGCCATGTCAGGTTCTCCTTAAATACGGCGCTTTTTCGGCGGACGGCAGCCGTTGTGCGGCACCGGAGTCACATCCGAAATTGCAGTGATCTTGATACCCAGTGCGTTCAGTGCGCGCACGGCCGATTCGCGACCCGGTCCCGGGCCCTTGATGCGGACTTCAAGGTTCTTGATGCCACATTCCTGAGCCACTTTACCGGCTGCTTCGGCAGCAACCTGAGCAGCAAACGGGGTCGATTTACGGGAGCCCTTGAAGCCGGCGCCGCCCGATGTTGCCCACGACAGTGCGTTGCCCTGGCGATCGGTGATCGTGATGATGGTGTTGTTGAACGATGCGTGAACGTGAACGATCCCGTCAGCAATGTTCTTTTTAATCTTTTTACGGACTTTAGTCGATGTCTTGGCCATGTCTGGTGCCTTTCCTTATCGATTACTTCTTACCAGCGATCGCGGCCTTGCGCGGACCCTTACGGGTACGGGCATTGGTACGCGTACGCTGACCACGGCAAGGCAGACCCTTACGATGGCGGAAGCCACGGTAGCAGCCAAGATCCATGAGGCGCTTGATGTTCATCGTGACTTCACGACGCAGGTCACCTTCGACGGTGAACTTGGCGACTTCATCACGCAGACGCTCCATGTCCGCTTCGGTCAGATCTTTGATCTTGACGGTACGCGTAACACCGGCGGCGTCACAGATTTTCTGTGCACGGGTACGACCGATGCCAAAAATGGCAGTCAGTGCGATTTCGGCATGTTGATGGTTGGGAATATTTACCCCAGCAATACGAGCCATTGAGTATCCTCAGTCTCTACTGAACTTGAACAATTGCGGCGAACCGCAATTAACCCTGACGCTGCTTGTGGCGCGGATCGGTGCAAATCACACGCACCACACCTTTGCGGCGGATGATCTTGCAGTTCCGGCAGATGCGCCGTACCGAAGCCAAAACTTTCATTACCTACTCCTTTATATCGACATTCAGCCCAGCCGTGGCTTCCTGTCGGGTTCTTGCGTAGAGATTTAAAACAAAAAAACTAAAACTGCTTGCCTTCGTCTTACTTGGCCCGGAAGGTGATCCGGGCTTTAGTCAGATCGTAGGGTGTTAATTGCACAGTGACTTTGTCACCGGGCAGGATCCGAATGTAGTGCATGCGCATCTTGCCGGAGATGAAGGCGTGGATTTCGTAGCCGTTTTCCAGCTTTACCTTGAAAGTTGCATTGGGGAGGTTTTCCAGCACCTCGCCCTGCATTTCGATCAGGTCTTCCTTCGCCATCTTCTTACCGACCGCCTAAACCGCCTTTGAAGTTAGCCTTCTTGAGCAGATTTTCGTATTGATGCGACATTGCAAAGGCCTGCACCTGGGACATGAAGTCCATGGTGACGACCACAATAATGAGCAGCGAGGTGCCGCCGAAGTAGAACGGGACGTTCCACTTGAGAATCAGGAATTCCGGCAACAGACAGACGATGGTGATGTAGACAGCACCAATCATGGTCAGGCGGGTCAGAATTTTTTCGATGTAGCGCGAGGTCTGCTCACCGGGACGAATGCCGGGGATAAAGGCACCGCTCTTCTTCAGGTTATCCGAAGTTTCGCGGGTGTTGAAGACCAGCGCGGTGTAGAAGAAGCAGAAGAAAATGATCGCAGCTGCGTAGAACAGGATGTACAGAGGCTGACCCGGCGACAGACCGGTGGCGATGTCTTTCAGCCACAGCATGTTTTCACCTGAACCGAACCAGCCTGCCAGCGTGGCCGGGAACAGGATGATCGACGAGGCGAAGATCGGCGGAATCACACCCGCCATATTCAACTTGAGCGGCAGGAACGACGATTGACCGCCGTAAAGCTTGTTGCCCACCTGACGCTTAGCATAGTTCACGAGAATCCGACGCTGACCACGTTCGACGAATACAACGAACGCCGTGACGACGATGACGATGGCCACGATGACAATGGCGGTCAGCGGGTTCATGGCACCGGTGTTGACCAGTTCCAGAATACCGCCGAGCGAACCCGGCAGACCTGCGGCAATACCGGCGAAAATGATGATGGAGATGCCATTGCCCAAACCACGCTCAGTGATCTGCTCGCCGACCCACATGAGGAACATGGTGCCAGTGACGAGGGTGATGACGGTTTCCAGGCGGAATGCCAAGCCCGGATCAAGCACGAGGCCGGGTTGCGCTTCCAGCGCCACGGCAATACCCAGTGCCTGGAAGAATGCCAGAACCACGGTGCCGTAACGGGTGTATTGCGAAATCTTGTGCTGACCTGCCTGGCCTTCCTTCTTGAGGGCCTCCAGCGCAGGACTGGCGACGGTCATCAACTGCATGATGATCGAGGCCGAAATGTAGGGCATGATACCCAGTGCAAACACGGTAAAACGGGACAGCGCACCCCCGGAGAACATGTTGAACATGCCGAGGATGCCGTCCTTTTGACGCGAGAAAAGATCAGACAGCACCGACGGATCAATGCCCGGGACGGGAATATGTGCGCCGATGCGGTACACGATGAGCGCACCCAAGAGGAACATCAAGCGGCGCTTGAGTTCCCCGTGTTTGCTACCCTGCGTGAGTGCGTTTTGCTGCATGTCTGATCAGTCCTGTATGTCTTAGGCTTCGATCGAGCCGCCAGCGGCTTCAATCGCAGCCTTGGCACCCTTGGTCGCGCCGATGCCCTTGAGCACAACCTTGCGGCTGATTTCACCGGACAGCACCACTTTGGCCGCCAGTGCCAGCGTCGAGACAACGCCACACTGCTTGAGCACAGCCAGGTCAACTTCGTCGACCGGGATGGCCTGAAGATCCGACAGGCGGATTTCAGCAACGCGGGCACGCGTCAGCGAGACGAAACCACGCTTCGGCAGGCGACGATGCAGCGGCATCTGACCGCCTTCGAAACCAACCTTGTGGTAACCACCGGTACGCGATTTCTGACCTTTGTGACCACGGCCCGAGGTTTTGCCCAGACCGCTGCCGATGCCACGACCAACACGCTTGGCAGCGTGCTTGGCGCCGGCGCCGGGTTTGATGGTATTGAGTTCCATAACTTCCCCTTAGACGCTTTCGCTCTTCACCAGGTACTGGACCTTGGTGATCATGCCGCGAACTGCCGGTGTATCTTCCAGCACGGCAGACGAGTTCAGACGGCGCAAGCCCAGACCACGCACAGTGGCGCGGTGGTCCTGCTTGGTGCCGATAACGCTCTTGACGAGCGTGACCTTGAGTTTCTTGTTCGACATGACTTACCCCAGAATTTCTTCGATGGTCTTGCCACGCTTGGCGGCAACTTCTGCCGGCGTGTTCATGGCCTTGAGACCGTTCAGGGTTGCGCGAATGACGTTGTACGGGTTGGTCGAGCCAAGGCACTTGGCAACGACGTTGGTGATACCGACAACTTCAAACACGTTACGGACAGCGCCACCGGCGATGATCCCGGTACCTTCCGGTGCCGGTTGAATGATCACCTTGGCTGCGCCGTGACGGCCAATCAGCGTATGCTGAACGGTACCGTTCTTCAGCGAAACCTTGAACAGGCGACGACGGGCTTCTTCCATGGCCTTCTGAACTGCCAGCGGCACTTCACGAGCCTTGCCCTTACCCATACCCACACCACCATCACCGTCACCGACCACGGTCAGTGCGGCGAAGCTCATGATGCGGCCACCCTTCACGGTCTTGCTAACGCGATTGATGGCTACCATCTTCTCGCGCAGGCCAGAATCTTCGCGATCTTCAGCCTGCTGCGGTTTGCGACTTTGTGCTTTCGCCATAGTTATCCTCGATTCCTAACGGCTTAGAACTTGAGACCGTTTTCACGGGCGGCTTCAGCCAGGGCCTTAACACGGCCGTGGTAGCGGAAACCCGAGCGGTCAAAAGCAACCTGTTCGACACCGGCCTTGAGCGCACGCTCAGCGACCAGCTTGCCAACCGTTTGAGCGGCAGCGACGTTACCGCCGTTGGTGACATCCTTGCGGACATCGGTCTCAACGGTGGAAGCAGCAGCCAGCACCTTGCCACCGCAGGCCGAGATGACCTGGGCGTAGATGTGCTGATTGGTGCGGAACACGCTCAGGCGAACGGCCTTCAGTTCGGCGATGCGGGCGCGTGCCTGACGGGCACGGCGCAGACGCGACTGTTTCTTATCTTTCATGAGGCACCCTTACTTCTTCTTGGTTTCCTTGAGGATGACAACCTCATCGGCGTAACGCACACCCTTGCCCTTGTAAGGCTCTGGCTTGCGGTAGGCACGAATTTCGGCAGCAACCTGACCTACTTGTTGCTTGTCGATCCCCTTGATCAGGATTTCGGTTTGCGACGGGGTTTCCACCTTGATACCCGCAGGCATCTTGTGGGCAACCGGGTGCGAAAAACCGAGCGAGAGATTCAGGGTGTCGCCCTGAGCCTGGGCGCGGTAACCCACGCCGACCAGGGTCAGCTTCTTTTCGAAACCCTTGGATACGCCGTTCACCAGGTTGGCCAGCAGTGCACGGGTCGTACCCGACATTGCGGCTGCATTTTCAGCACCGGCGACAGCTTTAACCTTCAGCTCTGAACCTTCCAGCACGACGTCAACAGCGGCGTTGCGCGGCATAGTCATGGTGCCCAGCGGGCCCTTGACACTGATCTGCGCACCCGCCAGATTGACTTCAACGCCTTGCGGCAGGGCGATTGGATTCTTAGCTACACGAGACATGTCGAACCCTCCCTTACGCCACGTAGCAGAGCACTTCGCCGCCGACATTGGCGGCACGGGCGCTGCGATCAGTCATCACACCTTGCGGCGTCGAGACGATTGCAATACCCAGGCCGTTCATGACGCGGGGAATGTCAGCAGACGGTTTGTAGACACGCAGACCGGGGCGCGAGACGCGTTCAACGCGCTCGATGACCGGGCGGCCAGCGTAGTACTTCAGACCAATTTCCAGTTCCGGCTTGGCTGCTTCACCACGCACGGCAAAATCCTCAACGTAACCTTCATCCTTGAGCACTTTTGCAATAGCCACTTTCAGCTTGGAGGAGGGCATACGCACCACCAGCTTTTGTGCCATTTGCGCATTGCGGATGCGGGTCAGCATATCGGCGATCGGATCACTCATTGCCATATCAAATCCTCCTGCTTACCAGCTGGCCTTGATCACGCCCGGGATTTCTCCCTTGAAGGCGAGCTCACGGATCTTGTGACGGCACAGACCGAACTTGCGGAAAGTGCCACGGGGACGTCCCGTCAACTGACAACGGTTGCGGGTACGGGTGGGGTTAGCGTTACGCGGCAGCTGCTGCAGCTTGAGGCGCGCTTCGTAGCGGGCTTCTTCGCTTTGCGACTGGTCGCTGATGATTGCCTGGAGGGCTTCACGCTTTTTGGCGAATTTCGCGACGAGTGCGCGACGCTTCGCTTCACGATTGATCAGGGCTGTTTTGGCCATAATCGCCTCAATTCTTGAAAGGGAACTTGAATGCAGTCAGCAGAGCCTTGGCTTCGCTGTCATTCTTCGCGGTGGTCGTGATGCTGATATTCATCCCGCGCAGAGCATCGATCTTGTCGTACTCGATTTCCGGGAAAATGATCTGCTCTTTGACACCCATGTTGTAGTTACCGCGGCCGTCAAAACCCTTACCCTGGATACCACGGAAGTCGCGAACACGCGGCAGCGCAACGGTAACCAGACGATCAAGGAATTCGAACATGCGCGGACCACGCAGAGTAACCATGCAACCCAGCGGATAGTTATCACGGATCTTGAAGCCGGCGATCGACTTACGAGCCTTGGTAACCACCGGCTTCTGGCCAGCAATCTTGGTCAGGTCCGAAACGGCGTGTTCCAGAACCTTTTTGTCGGCAACCGCTTCACCTACACCCATGTTCAGGGTGATCTTGGTGATGCGCGGCACTTCCATCGGCGACTTGTAGCCGAATTCCTTCATCAGTGCCGGGGCAACCGTGCTTTTGTAGAAATCTTGCAAACGTGACATGCGGGTCCCCTTATGCGTCTACCTGTTCGCCGTTCGACTTGAACACGCGAACCTTGCGACCATCGTCGAGCACCTTGAAGCCGACACGGTCACCCTTGCCTGCCTTGGCGTTCCACAGAGCCACATTAGAGACTTGAATCGGCATATCCTTGTCAACCAGACCGCCAGCCGTACCCATCATCGGGTTCGGGCGAACAGCCTTCTTGACGCGGTTGATACCTTCCACGACAACGCGATCAGCGTCAACGCGCAGCACAACGGTGCCACGGCGACCCTTGTCCTTACCGGTGGTGACGACGACTTCGTCGCCTTTACGAATCTTATCCATCTGGCGCCTCCTTAGAGCACTTCAGGAGCGAGCGAAACGATCTTCATGAAGCGCTCCGAGCGCAGCTCCCGGGTTACCGGTCCGAAGATACGGGTACCGATCGGTTCCAGCTTGTTGTTGAGCAGGACGGCGGCATTGCCATCGAACTTAACCAGCGAACCATCGGCGCGACGAACACCCTTGGCGGTGCGAACGACGACGGCGTTATAGACGTCACCCTTCTTCACCCGGCCACGCGGCGCTGCATCTTTGATCGACACCTTGATGATGTCGCCAATGCCGGCATAACGGCGCTTTGAGCCGCCCAGCACTTTGATACACATGACAGAACGAGCACCGGTGTTATCGGCGACGTCCAGTTTCGACTGCATCTGAATCATCATTAACTCCAACTTGTCCCGCTGCCAACATATGGCGCACGGGCAGTCTTGGGTTTCAACACTTGCTAAACGATGCACCCCACAATAGTGCGATGCAAAGTTGTAGCGAAAGAGGCCGGATTATAACGAACTAATCCGGCCAGCGCAAGAGGCAAAAACAAACTTGCCCCTTTTTTTATTACAGAACTTCGGCACGCTCCAGCAACTTGGCGATCTGCCAGGTCTTGGTACGCGACATCGGACGACACTCAACGATCTGGACGAGGTCACCCGTCTTGGCATCGTTATTGGCGTTATGCGCGTGGTACTTCTTCGAGCGTGTGATCACCTTGCCGTACATCGGGTGCTTAACGCGACGCTCAACCAGCACGGTGGCGGTTTCTTGCATCTTGTCGCTAACCACACGACCCACGAGGGTGCGGTTCATACCAGTCTTATCAGTCATGATTAGACCCTTTCACGGAGAATGGTGCGCACGCGAGCGATATCACGACGGACCTTGCCGAGCTGGCTGGTGTTGCTCAGCTGCTGGGTGCCCTTCTGCATGCGCAGCGAGAACTGGGCCTTCAGCAGCTCGAGCAGTTCCTGCTTGAGCTCGTCGTTCGATTTGTTTCTGAGTTCAGTAGCTTTCATTTCTTACCCCAGGTGGCGAGTCACGAAGACCGTGCGCAGCGGCAGCTTGGCAGCAGCCAGCTTGAACGCTTCACGGGCCAGCGCCTCATTGACGCCATCCATTTCGTACAGAACCTTACCCGGCTGAATTTCAGCAACGTAGTACTCCGGGTTACCCTTACCGTTACCCATACGGACTTCGGCAGGCTTCTTGGAGATCGGTTTGTCCGGGAACACGCGAATCCACACACGACCGCCACGCTTGATGTGACGGGTCATGGCGCGACGGGCCGCTTCGATCTGACGTGCCGTCAGACGGCCGCGATCGGTTGACTTCAGGCCATATTCGCCGAAAGCAACGGTGGCACCGCGGGTCGCCAGGCCGGTGTTACGGCCTTTCTGTTCCTTACGGTATTTACGACGTGCGGGTTGCAGCATTATGCACCTGCCTTTCTAACACGCTTGGCGGCCGGTTTTTTGTCCGACTTGCCTTCATCATCACCGCGCGGGCGACGCGGCGCACGCTTCGGTTCTTCGACAACTGCCGGCTGTTCGCCCGGTGCCAGGTGCTCGCCCTTGTAGACCCATACCTTGATGCCGATCAGACCGTAGGTCGTCATGGCTTCCGAGGTGGCGTAGTCAATGTTGGCGCGCAGGGTGTGCAGCGGCACACGACCTTCGCGGTACCATTCGGTACGGGCAATTTCAGCACCGTTCAGACGGCCGGAACTCATGATCTTGATGCCCTGGGCACCCAGACGCATGGCGTTCTGCATGGCTCGCTTCATGGCGCGGCGGAACATGATGCGCTTTTCCAGCTGTTGCGCGATCGAGTCGGCGATCAGCTGTGCATCGGTTTCCGGCTTGCGGATTTCTTCGATCGAAACATGAACAGGCACGCCCATGATCTTTTGCAGATCGGAACGCAGCTGATCAATTTCTTCGCCTTTCTTGCCGATCACCACACCCGGACGTGCCGAGAATACGGTGACACGGGCGTTCTTGGCAGGACGCTCGATCAGAACCTTGCCCACAGAGGCGTGAGCGAGCTTCTTCTTCAGGTAAACGCGGACTTTGTTGTCTTCGGCCAGCATGCCGGCGAAATCCTTATCGCTGGCATACCAACGCGAGTTCCAGTCGCGGGTGACGCTGAGGCGGAAGCCAGTTGGGTGAATTTTCTGTCCCATAGCGATTCCTTAGTTGCCCACGGTCACGAAAACGTGACAGGTCGGCTTGGTGATACGGTTACCACGGCCCTTGGCGCGCGCAGTGAAGCGCTTGAGCACCATACCCTTTTCAACGTAGATGGTCTTGACGATCAGTTCGTCAATGTCGGCAGCATCATTGTGCTCGGCATTGGCAATCGCTGATTCGATGACCTTCTTGACGATCAGGGCACCCTTTTTCGGGGAGTACGCCAGGATGTTCAGGGCCTGGCCCACGGATTTTCCGCGAACGAGGTCGGCAACGAGACGGCCTTTTTGCGCCGAGAGGCGCACGCCGCGCAGTACAGCACGAGTTTCCATATCGGCTCCTTACTTCTTGGCCTTCTTGGCGGCTACGTGACCCTTGAACGTCCGGGTCAACGAGAATTCGCCAAGTTTGTGGCCAACCATGTTTTCAGTCACAAACACGGGAACGTGCTGACGACCATTGTGAACCGCCAGTGTCAGACCGAGGAATTCGGGCAGCACTGTCGAACGACGGGACCAGGTCTTGATGGGGCGCTTGTCATTGCTGGCAATCGCTGCCTCGACCTTCTTGATGAGGTGCGCGTCTACGAACGGACCTTTTTTCAGAGAACGAGTCATGGTCTATTCCTTATTTCTTGTGACGACGCTGCACGATCATGCTGGTCGTACGCTTGTTGCTACGGGTACGGTAACCCTTAGCCGGGGTACCCCATGGCGAGACCGGAACGCGACCTTCACCAGTACGACCTTCACCACCACCGTGCGGGTGATCGATCGGGTTCATAGCCACGCCGCGAACGGTCGGGCGGATACCACGCCAACGGGTGGCACCGGCCTTACCCAGCTTGCGCAGGTTGTTTTCTTCGTTACCGACTTCACCGATGGTGGCGCGGCATTCGACGTGCACACGGCGAACTTCACCGGAGCGCAGGCGAACCTGGGCATAAACACCTTCACGGGCCATCAGCTGCACCGATGCACCGGCCGAGCGGGCCATCTGGGCACCCTTACCCGGGATCATTTCGATGCAGTGGATCGTGGTACCGACCGGAATGTTGCGGATCGGCAGAGCGTTACCCGGCTTGATCGGCGCTTCGGAACCACTGATGATGGTGGCGCCAACTTCCAGACCGCGCGGGGCGATGATGTAACGACGCTCACCGTCAGCGTACAGCACCAGCGCGATGTTGGCGGTACGGTTCGGGTCATATTCCAGACGTTCAATCTTGCCCGGAATACCATCCTTGTTACGCTTGAAGTCGATCAGGCGATAGTGCTGCTTCGAGCCACCGCCCTGATGACGAACGGTAATGCGACCATTGTTGTTACGGCCAGCGTTCTTGGATTGTTTTTCAACCAGACCGGCAAAGGGGCGACCCTTGTGCAGCTTGTCGTTAACAACCTTGACGACGCCACGACGACCGGGCGATGTCGGTTTAACTTTGACGAGTGCCATTATGCCACCCCTCCTTCAGCAAACTGGATCTCCTGACCCGGCTTCAGGCATACAAACGCCTTCTTCCAGCCCTTGCGGCGACCAGCGATCGCACCGCGACGCTTGACCTTGCCCTTAACATTCAGGACTTGAACAGCATCGACTTCGACCTTGAACAGCAGCTCAACAGCTGCCTTGATCTCAGGCTTGGTCGCATCAGCGGCCACCTTGAAGATCACCTGGTTGTTTTTGTCGGCAACGTAGGTAGCCTTTTCAGATACCTGGGGTGCCAGCAATACCTGTAACAGTCGTTCCTGGTTCATCCCCACATCTCCTCAAACTTGGCCACGGCGTTACGCGTCACCAGCACTTTGGCGTAGCGAACAAGCGAGACCGGATCGGTTTCCTTGGCTTCGAGCACCAGCACATTCGGCAGGTTGCGCGACGACAGCCACAGGTTCTCGTCCAGGTTATCCGTAATCACCAGCACCTGATCGAGACCCATGTTCTTGACCTTCTGCGCAAACAGCTTGGTCTTCGGGGCTTCGACAGCAAATGCATCAACCACAGCCAGACGGTCTTCGCGAACCAGCTGCGAGAGAATCGTCGCCATGCCGGCACGATACATCTTGCGGTTGATCTTCTGCGAGTAGTTCTGCTCCGGCGAATTCGGGAAAGCGCGACCACCTCCACGCCAGATCGGGCTGGACGTCATACCGGAACGGGCGTTACCCGTGCCCTTCTGGCGCCACGGCTTGTGGGTGGTGTGCGCAACTTCGTCACGACCCTTTTGCTTCGAGTTGGCGCTACGGGCATTGGCTTGATAGCCAACGACCAGCTGATGCACCAGATTCTCGTTGTATTCGCGAGCGAACAGCGCATCGGAGGCCTGCAGACGGCTGGCTTCCTGACCCTGATCGTTAATAATCTTCAGTTCCATGGTCTCTCCTTAGGCCTTAACGGCAGGACGTACAACAACGTCCGATCCGCGGGCACCAGGAACAGCACCCTTGACGAGGAGGAGCTGACGCTCTGCGTCGACACGAACCACTTCAAGGTTCTGAGCCGTGCGCTGAACATCACCGAGGTGACCAGCCATGCGCTTACCCGGGAAAACGCGACCCGGATCCTGCGCCATACCGATCGAACCGGGCGCATTGTGCGACACCGAGTTACCGTGCGAAGCGCGGTTCGAGCTGAAATGGTGGCGCTTGATGCCGCCAGCAAAGCCCTTACCGATCGTAACGCCGGTGATATCGACCTTCTGGCCAGCTTCAAAAATGGTTGCGGCAATGGCGTCACCCGGCTTGAAGCCGTCGAGCGCATCTGCTGCTACCGTGAATTCTTTGAGAACGCGCGAGGACTCAACACCAGCCTTTGCCAGGTGACCACTCAGGGCTTTAGTCATGCGTGTCGCACGACGTTGGCCGAATGCAACCTGAACAGCGGCATAGCCGTCCGTTTCGGGCGTCTTGATTTGTGCGACGCGATTGTTCGACACATCGAGCACTGTGACGGGGATGGAAGCACCATCCTCGGCAAAAATGCGCGTCATGCCGACCTTGCGTCCTACAAGGCCTAGACTCATCTATTATTCTCCTAATCACCAGCTGCGATTGGCTGGCGTCGGTTATAGGTACTACAAAAACAACAGGAACCACGATGGCGCCACAGGAGTGGCGCCAAGAAAGCCGGAAACTATACTACGTTCCCGACGTTACTGCAACTTGATTTCGACGTCGACGCCAGCCGGCAGATCGAGCTTCATCAGCGCATCAACCGTTTTGTCGGTCGGGTCGATGATGTCCATCAGACGGAGGTGCGTACGGATTTCGAGCTGGTCGCGCGAGGTCTTATTGACGTGCGGCGAACGCAGAATGTCAAAGCGCTGCTTGCGGGTGGGCAGAGGAACCGGACCACGAACTACAGCGCCAGTGCGCTTGGCGGTTTCAACGATTTCCTGTGCCGACTGGTCGATCAGGCGATAGTCGTATGCCTTCAGGCGGATACGGATTTTCTGGTTTTGCATGTGAACATCCAAAGAGCAGTAAAAGAACAAGTAAAGAGCATTGAGCGGCGCACTATACAGAAATTAGGCATTTCTGCAAAGCCGCTCGGATGCCCGGTTAATCACCAGGCATCCGGATCCAGCAGAATTACTCGATAATTTTCGAGACGACGCCGGCGCCGACGGTACGACCGCCTTCACGGATGGCGAAGCGCAGACCTTCTTCCATGGCGATCGGGTTGATCAGCTTGACGGTCATGCGGACGTTGTC
>JACCDW011128493.1_pt1 | contig 17638 bp, 13 predicted proteins | sample 7449781 | NCBI WGS metagenome assembly JACCDW01 (sample SAMN15323449, study PRJNA562643) | freshwater metagenome | isolation source: river surface water | place: USA:Blue River Watershed | collected 2017-08-18
AAAGATTGAATTCTCATATGCAGTAGATAATTGTAATTCATCTTACTCTCATCTTCTTCATCTCCAAACTTAGGATAATTCCTCTCTTCTAATTGTGCTTGAATCTCTTCATCCTCCTTCTGGATAATCTGAATTTCTCCTGAAATGAATTCACGAATGAATCGAATCTTTGCTTCATATTTATCCAATTCTTTTCTCAAAATGCGCAGTAAGTATTCCTTTCTTCGCATGTAATACGCCAATCGAATAATATAAAACTCCTTTAAAATATCTTCCACTGATTCATATTTCGCAATCACTCCACGACTATTATACAAATGCATATTACTATAACTACAATTCTTCGTCTCTGTTAATTTCAAAACCTCCTCTATATCTCCTCTATGTTTCATCTCTTCCACTCCATCTCTCTTAAACTTCAATGTGAAATTCACCACCTTATCCGTCGAATTATCCTGTAAATTCTGGATTACATATCGATTCGGTTTTCCATCTTCATCCTTCTCCGTCATCAATGTCTCCAAAAATGTCTTGTATTTTGCTGTCCATCTTCCTGTAGGTAATTCTTTAATCTTTAATGTACTATCATCCACTATCTCATAAATACCCTTGTTTTGATACTGTTCATATCCATAATCATTCAATCCTTTATAACTCACTTCTCCAATAAATCCACGGAACCATGGTTCCATCTTCTCTAATTCCTCACCATCCATCAAATGAATCAAATTACGAATCACTACCAATGGATTATGAGGTGGTATCATCGTACTAAATCCTGTACCAATACCCACTGAACCATTAATCAAAATCATCGGCACAATAGGCACATAATATACAGGTTCCACCTTATTTCCATCATCATCATCACAATACTCAAATAAAGGTGCATCCTTTGGATTAAAAATCATCGTTGTATATTCTTCTAATCTTGTAAAAATATACCTTGGTGATGCATGGTCATTTCCTCCATCAAGACGAGTTCCAAACATACCTGAAGGTACTAACAATTGCAAATTATTTGAACCTACAAAATTCTGTGCTAATCCAACAATACCCTCATATAGAGAAGCTTCACCATGATGGTAATTTGCTTGTTCACTGATATATCCTGCTAATTGTGATACACGAATATCTTTCTTTAGATTTCTCTTCATACAAGCATAAAGAATCTTACGCAAAGAAGGTTTCAATCCATCACACATCGAAGGAATCGAACGCATATTATCATAATTTGAAAAATGCTTCAAATCCTTATCAATAAATTCATGATATGTGATATTCTTTTGAGTCTGTTCCAAAATCTCATTTCTATCATAAGTCTTTAACCACATCTTTCTGTCATCTTCACGAGACCTAATAAATGCTAATTCCAATCTATCTAAAGACCTTTGATACTCTTCTTGATTCAAAGTACCATCCTCCAATTGAGGAGCCATTAAATATTCAATCTTATCTTTATCAAAATCACGGAAATATTCTTTCGCTTCTTGGTCTGTCGAAGTACCCAAACCCTTGTAATACTTTGCTTCCCATCCACCTGATGCTTCTTCTGTCTCTTTCCATTGCTCATATTCAGTTAAAGTATAAAAAGACTTTACTTCTTTACCTTTCTTCACTTTCACTACAGGTGTAGCTAAAGCAATAATAAATCCTTGAACTTCCAATAATTCAGGCCAAAAATATGCAAACATATTCATAACTAAACCACGAATGTGAGAACCATCATAATCACTATCTGTAAAAATCATAACTCTTCCATATCGCAATTCTCGTAATGTTTCTTCCTTTGTTCTCTTCTTATCACTGTATTTCAAACCTAAAATCTTGACTAAATTAGAAATCTCCTCATTACTTGCAACTCTCTTCTTTTCCATATTTCTTACATTCATGAGCTTACCCCTCAATGGAAAGACACCAAAATAATCTCGTCCAACAACACTCAATCCTGCTACTGCTAAAGCTTTCGCTGAATCTCCCTCTGTTAAAATTAAAGTACATTTGTGTGATTCATCAGTTCCAGCTTTGTTTGCATCATCTAACTTAGGAATACCACTAATCTTTGAAGATTTTGTTCCTGATGTCTTCTGCAATCCCAAATTATCCTTAAATTCCGTTAATCGCATTGCTCTCTCCACCAAACTTGTCTTTAAAATCTTTTCAATAAATTTCTCACTCGGTTCATATCTACTACCAAACTTAGTAGCAGGTGTAGTCAAATATTCTTTAATTTGACTGTCAAAAGATGGATTTTCAATAGTAGAACGAACAAATAAAAACATATTCGTCTTTAAATCTGCTTGTTTAATCTCAATCTTCTTTCGTTTAATTCCCTTTGTAGCTACTACTGTAGATATCGCTTTGGTAATTGAATTACAAACATTATCTACATGTTTTCCACCTTTCAAAGTAGAAACACCATTCACAAAAGATACATGGTCAAATCGTGTTTCAGGATTTACTGCTACAACAACTTCCCATCTATCTCCAGCTTCTTCATAAACTCGTTCAACCATCTCACCCAAATAATAATTCACATACTTCTCCAATGATTTGCATTCAATACGCTGTTCATTTAAAAAAATAGTCACATTCTTACTTGTACAAGCAGATGCATCAATGACTCTCTTTTTCATCAATTGAACAGTTCCATCATCCATTTGACCTGTTAAATTGAATCGAGGTAAATCAGGCGAAAACTCAATCTTTGTATAAGGCTTTCCTGTAAATTTTGTGATTTGAGGCGGATGTGCGATTCTCATATTATTCTCGAATGTTTGAATATACTTCAATTTCTTTGATGCATCAACAGTTTCAAGATAAAACCTATTTGAAAAAATATTAGAACAATTATGAGTCACAGTAAAATCATTCATAACAAAACGCTGATTTCCATCAATCTCAAAACCAACATAATCACCAATTCCAATATCTTCAATTGTAATAAATCCAGTAGTCTTTGCAGAATGAACAGGAATATTTGCACATTTCTTTCTTGGTAGTAATGTAGGAATATCTTCAATATTCCCAGTAATATTAATATCATAACACATTCCTCTCTTTTTCTGTCCATCTGTTGAAGTCCATGAAGTTTTACGTCCATTTACTGTAGTATAAAAACCAAGAGAACGAGATAATAAAACAATTCCATTTATTAATTCAGCATGTAATAATCCTTGACATATTTTAACTCGTGTTCCATCTCTTGTGACATAACCATCTGTATCAATAATTCCTGCTAATACTTTTAATCTGGTATCTCTATCATTTACAATATAATCCATAGGAATATGCTTATTTTGAATTAAATTATACTTCTTTAATTGATTTTTTAAAGGAGCACAGTTTCTTTTACCATGATTACTCTTTGATGTTATTGAATACACATACTTAGCTTTCTTATTAATAACAGCATCATTTTTACTTGCCCATTGTTCAAAATATTCAATTAATTCTGGATCTTTTTCACCATAACAAGCATATGAATAACCTGCTGACATTCCATCTCCAAGCCATAAACCTAAAATATAAGGGTCTAATTCAACTTCTCTTCTTTCCCATTGAACACATTCTCCACGAATTCCAGCCAATCTTGATTTGGTTGTTTCATTAAATTCCATATAATCCTGAATTGAAATGTCAAAAACACTTGAATCAGGAATATCACGTATAAATTCTTCTAATTCCATTCTTGCTCTTCTTACTTCTTCCGTATCAGGAGCAATCTTATTTGGTGATTTTCTCTCTTTCTTAGGAACTTCAATTCCCTTATGCATTCTTGAATAATGTCTTGAAATACTACTATTCAAATCAATTCCACACTCAGGACATTGAAATGTATTCTTAGATAATTTAATACTTCTTTTATTAATCCTCATTTCATCATGATTCCACCAAAGAACACACCATGCATTCTCACTATCACTCCAAAAAATCTGTTTATGGTCAGGCATATGTAAAGTTAAAATATGTTGGTCATTCACTTCATAAGGGTCTCCATGTGCCTGAATAATTCTGTACATCTGTCCAGTTCCTCTTTGAATTCGTAATATATTACGAATAGTTCCATCATCTCCAATTAGTTTATCATCTAAAGTGATTTCTCCTGCTTTTTTCATTTCCCCATTAAAAAGAGGCAAAAATGCGTTTGGACAAATACACTTTCCACCGTACCCATTTTTCCCCCCTGTAATTTTCTTTTCTTCCTTATCATAATTGGAGGAGGTTAATAAATGACCAAAAATTAATTCTGGTACATAAATATTATGTTCTTTATGCATAACAATAGGAATTCCTTCACCATTATTCAATACACTAATCACATTCCTCTCCTTATCAATATTCACACGAATTTGAGTCACTTTATTTATTGCAGATTCATCATTTTCTAAACGAACATGTTGGTCAATTGCATTCACTAAAATCTCATCAAATATCTTGTATAAACCAGGAATATATTGAACATTCTTAAACTCCATCCTCTCATCTCTCTCATCCAAAGTCCATGTTTCCATCTGTGTTGATTCTACTGAACCAATGTAAGTATCTGGTAAATCTAATATGTGTTCCAATTGACTCTTCTTCACATACGTCTCTTCAATACTCTTCTTCGTCTTTGTTTTTGATGACATCTTTTCAATATTCAATCTTTACCTAATTATTTTTAGGATATACTTCTTTATATCCAAAAAAATTAAAAAATCATTTTTTATTCCATTTTATCAAATTATGTTATTCGCAAAATGAAATTTACAGGAACACGAATTAAATTAATCAATGCGATTACCATTCTCATTAAATTTGCTCCTGTATTTACTGTATGTTTTAATATTTGTAATATATTTCGTATATGTTTAATTAATACCATAAAAATGTTTCCAATTTTTACATAAATCTCAAATAATTTACTTGCAACGACAGATAAATCTTTAAATGCTTGTTGTTGTATATTGGCTATCACAGCACGAAAAGAATTTAATTCATTCGATATTTTACCAAAACTTTCTGTTAGTAAATTCGTATTCTTCACATGGTCTAACATTCCTGAATTAAACATTGCATTGAATTCTGCCGATTTACATGCATTGGATGTTTCATTTGCATCTCCTGGAGCTACACCAGCCATCTGTAAGAAGGGTGCAATAGGAGAGCATTTTAATTTATCCCAATTTTGATTTATATAATCACGATTTGTAGAAGAAATAATAGCGCCCATTCTAAAATAAGAACCTCTAATTATTTATAATAAAAATTTTACATTCTCCTTGCGCTTTTTTACCTTTTTTATCTTTCTATCTATTTATATACAAAACCAATTATGTCTTCTATGCCTGACATTCTTCGTGAAAAATCCAATCGACTCTTTTTTCTCAAAGCTATTTTACTTGGTATCCAATATGCTGAATCATCACAACGAAGTGAAAAGAAAAAAATGATTGAACAAGAGATTCTCAAATTAGAATCTTCTGCAACTTCTTCTCCACCTCTCTCCACTCTCACTTCCTCTTTCTCTCAATCTTCTTCCATTTCACAAAAAACAGATTCCAGTATTCAACGTTTAGAAGATATATTAAATGAACTTCACCAAAAACGTGTTGCTATTCTTAGTCAAATTGGAAATATCTCCTCTTCCACCTATTCCAAAACTCTCTCTTTTCAACAAAATCAACTTAATATTCAAAAAATAAATCAACTCCGCGCACTCTACGCTATCACCAATAAAGAAATTGAGAAATTCACTCTTCACCATAAAAAAATGAAAGAATTACAAGAAAATCCTCAATTTACCAATCCCTCCCAAATACTCAAACAAAATAATAAATCTACATCCAACCTCCAACAACAAAATATTCAATCCTTTATTTCTACTCCAACTCCTACACCCATTCCCCAACAACAAACAGTTCAAGATGATATAGAAGATTCCAATGATGATTTTATGAAAGAACTTCAAAAAACATTCGGCTCCCTCTCCTCTCTTCTTAAAAATGATTAAATATAATCCATTTCTTTAAGTACTCTTTTCATTTGGGGAAATTAAAGAGGATTATTTGCCGAGAGTTGTACGAAAAATAGAATTGTGTTTGATAGCTAAAATACACAAAAATATTTTTCGCAAGTGAATCGGCTACTTATTCTTCCAAAATAGAATCAAAGAAAATGATTTGCAATCTATGAATCGGTTTTCTTTCTTTCGTTTTCATTTTGTCAATTTATAGTTTGTTTCACATTTCTTGTTTTGATTCTCACTCACGAAATAGAATCACCGAAATACCTCCCGCAAATACATTTCTTTAAGTACTTATTTCATTTACCCAAATAAAATGAATATAAAATAATATTCCATTTCTTTAAGTACTCTTTTCATTTTATCAATTTTTTAAATATAAAGAAATAAATATTTTGATTTCTTTAAGTATGAATCCATTTTGTAATATTTTATTACTTAAAAAAAGTATTCATGAATGATAGAATAAGGAATCATGGATTCTACTTATCAAGAATTTTACGACATTATGAATCAATATGATAAACTCTCTATTTTTCAAAAAGACCGTTTTAAAGAATGCACTCGTATTCTTAAAGAAACTATAAAAAATGATAATCTCAATATCTCTCTCCATTCCACCGAATATAATCAAATCCTTACTGAATTATTACCTTTTATTCAACAAGATTCACCTCTCTCCAATGAATCTATTCTATTTCGTATTCTTATTCCCTATCAACCCTCTCCTTGTTTTTATTATCTCTATTTCTGCATCTTTTGCAAAAAATGAAAGATTGTACTAAATGATTCTGCTGTTGCCCCCTGACTTCTTGTTATCGTATCCGTTGGTAAATAATCTACTCCTGCAATATCCATATGCACCCATTGAATATCTTTATATTCTTTTGGTACAAAATGATACAAAAATGCACCACCCATAATTGCACCTGCATGTGCCGTTGTTGTCAAATTTTTATAATCGGCTATTTGCGATTTCGTCAATTCCAAATACTCCTCCCACATCGGCAAATCCCACATATGTTCATGATACTTCTCTCCCATCTCCTTCAATTCATGTATTAAACCATTTCTATATCCCATAATTGCTGTCGCCTTATTTCCAAATATATATGCTGCTGAACCTGTTAATGTAGCCACATCCAATATCATTTTCGGTTTATAATTCTCTGTATAAGCTATTGCATCTGCTAAAATTAATCTTCCTTCTGCATCTGTATCTGTAATTTCCACCGTCTTTCCATTATAACTTTTCACCACATCACCCGGTCTTGTAGCTCTTCCATCTACCATATTTTCTACAATAGGTAAGATTCCTACATATCGTCCTTTCCATTTCATTTCTGCAATTAAATTCATCATTCCAAATACAATTGCACTACCCGCCATATCTTCTTTCATATCCGCAAAATCACCTGTCTTTAAATTATATCCTCCTGTATCAAACATCACTCCCTTACCCACTAAACATACCGATTTTTCTTTCTTCTCTTTTGCAGAAGAACAATATTCTAATATCACCATCTTTGCAGGATTTTTACTTCCAGCATTTACTGCTAATATCAAATTCAATCCCTCTTTTTTCAATTGCTTCTCTTCCAATACTCTCATCTTTACATTTGCATGTTTATGCTTTCGAATATAATTCACATATACTTGACTATTTAATATATTTGCTGGTTCATTAATTAATGAACGCACTTCATTCTGTTCAAAAGCCATCTCCATTGCACTTCGCACTTTCTCATCCATCTTTCTATTCTTCAAATAAAAATAGACTCGACCTTCACCCTTCTTCTTATTCTCCTCATTCGTTTTATATTTACCAAATTCATAATTTCCTAATATAAATCCTATCACTTCATTCTCTACATCTTCCACTTTCAAACCCACTAATTCTATCCATGTCTTCTTTTTATCATCTTGCATCTTCTTTCCCAATTTTCCAAATACATGAAATAAATTCGAAATATCACAATCCTTCTTCTTCCCATATCCTACAAAACATATCTCTTTATCATCCATATAAAATGATACCTCCTCTCCCATCTTTCCATGAAAATTTTCTATTAACTTCTTTGGAAATTTCTCTATACCCATCAACTTTCTTACCCTCTCCATCTCCTCAACCATTCGACTACACACAAAAAATACATATCGGTCCATTTTCTTTAAGTACTTATGAGTTATTTCAAATTTCATCTCTAATAAATAGGAATAAAAAAAGAATGAATCATTTTACCAATTTCATTCTATAAAATATATCCTCTTCTTGTAGAGAAATGTATTTAGGAGTACATTTAGACCATTATAATTATAAAGATTTATATACATTCATCCAAGAAGTTCATCAACAGAAATTCTCTGGATTACAAGTTTTTTTAGGTGATAATCACCATACCACTCTTTCCAAAAAAGATTCATTCACTCCTCTCCAACTCAAAACTATCCGTACTTTTCTAAAAAAACATGATTTTCATCTTTATGTACATGGTGTTTTAACTCTAAATTTCTGTTTTCCACCTACATCACCACGTTTTTCATGGGGTATTCAAAATCTTGTCTATGATTTACAACAATGTTGCAAAATGGGATGTAAAGGAGTTGTTATTCATATGGGTTCTTTTCAAACTCCTTCTATTCACATTTCTTATCAAGAATGTCTCTCTCATTTCGTTCAATCTATCCATCTCGCTCTCTCTCAAATCAAATCGAAATCTTGCAAAATTATCTTTGAAACTCCCGTACAAAGACCCAATATGATTGGTTCCACTCTTGAATCTCTCGCTGAATTATATCAAGCCATCTCTCCCAAAGATAGAAAACAAATTGGATTTTGTATTGATACTTGTCACATCTTCTCTTCTGGATATCCCATTCATACTGAACACGGTATGAAAACTTATTTTGAAGAATTTGATAGATTGATTGGATTACAACATCTCTCTCTTATCCATCTTAATGATTCCAAAGAACCCTTTCAATCTTTAAAAGATAGACACGAATCTTTAGGAAAAGGATATATATTTTCAAAGAAATTGGGAGGAGACCCAAAGGTATTGGAGATAGTGATGGAAGTGGCTAAGAAATATAAAATAGGAGTTATTTTTGAAACGAATCCAAAAGGATTTTTAAGAAATAGAAGAATGGTGCAAGATTATGGAATGAAAAAAAGAGGTGGAAAAAGGGATGCAAAAAAAAAGATTCTTTCCATTTTTCAAGAAATTCTTAAATTTCATCAAACATTAGGAAAAAAAGGAAATCTGCAAACGAAATATCGCATTCAATCTTATGAAAAAGCTATCAAATCTTTACAAAAACATACTTCCACAATTACAAATATTTCCAATGTACAAAATATTTCAGGAATTGGAAAAGGAATGCAAGATAAAATTGAAATCATTTTACAAACTGGAACACTTCCTATGTACGAAGATATTCTCAAAAATCCTGAATATCAAGCTATTTATCAATTTGAACAAATTTGGGGAATTGGAGTTGAAAAAGCTCGTGATTTTGTATTGAAACATCATATTTATTCCATTGATGAATTGCGTAAAAAAGTAAAATCTGGTGAAATTCAATTAAATGAACAACAATTATTAGGATTGGAATATTATGAATCTCTTTTAGAACGCATTCCACGAAAAGAGATTCAATCCTTTACAAAATATTTACAATCCAAGATGAAAAAATATCACATCAACATCCAAAATGCAGGTTCTTATCGTTTGGGAAAAACGGATTCGGGAGATATCGATTTATTATTTGTATCATCTCAATTTGAAAATCATACTTCTTATGCAAAATTTGAATTGATAGAAAATATTTTAGATGATTTACGAAATGAAAATATATTATTACATCTTTTAAGTAAAGGTAGTCGTAAAATTATCGCCATTATTCAAAATCCTAAAAATGGTAAAATTCGTCAAATGGATATAATGTTTATTCATCCAAATGAATTACCATGGTATTTATTATATTTTGGTTCCAGCAAAGATTTTTCAAAGATGATTCGTCAAGAAGCGATACAAAAAGGATATAAATTGAGTGAAAAGGGAATCTTTGATAGAAAAACTGGAAAACAAATTGATTTCCAACCGAAAACAGAAAAAAATATATTCTCATTTCTTGAAATTCCTTATATTCCTCCTTCAAAAAGAATCTAATTTATTTCATAAATAATGAATCAAATAAAATATAAGCTTCTTTTGTTGTTTTTTTTGCAATCAAACATTGAGAGAGAAAATAAGCTAATTTAATATTCTTTTTTCGAATTTCCATCAAATATTCTTCTCTTTTATTTTCATTTGGAAAATCAACTACATTCTCTTTTCCAAATAATAATTCAAATACACACATTGCAATCGAATAAGATGGAATATGATGAATGAGAAAATTTTCATTTTCATTTGGCCAAACATAATATTGAAAGTTTTCTTCTTGTTTATCATTTTCTTCCAATTGAAATTTTAAATGTGTATTTTTTCGTTTCATTAATCCAAAATCAATCACTAACATCTGTTCATGATATTTCTTTTCATTCTCTTCCGTTTGTATATTTTGAAATTCAAATACATCTTCTTTTGGAATAAAAGATGTATCCATTAAATACATCACATTCGCCAATTTATAATCTAAATTCACAACTCGATATTCTTTTTCTAAATACATAGCGGATGTAAAAATACGATACATAAATTCATAAATAAAAAAATCATGTTTTTTCATTTCTAATAATGGAATATTTTTTACACGATATACTTGATAAAATGGAATACAATAAGGTAAAATCACAAAATATGTTTCTTTTTTAAAAAGTTCATCTTTATATTCCACATCTTGTAATGTATATCCAATGACTAAAGGTGAGACAACATGATTTTCATAATGTCGACGAATATCAGCTTTTATCATTTCAAAATAGAGAGCTAATTCGCGATTTTCATTTTTGAAAGGGATGATACATTCTTTTTCTTGAAAATGAGTTTTTCCTAATATGCAATGAAAATATAATTTCATGACATATTGATTTCCAATATCAAATACAACTCCATAAGAACCACTTCCTAAATATCGTTTCATTTCGATTTTGTATTCTTGATTGATTTTATAATTTTCGATTTTCGAATGTATGATTCGAATCGATAAAAGTTCATTCTTTTGGGACATTCAATTCTCTATATTTCTATAGGATAATTCATATCAACCACTTTTGAATTTCTTCTATCTCTTTCTCATGACATTCAAATATTCGATTCTCCTCATACGGTGTCTCCAATATATGCGGTATTCCCAATTCTGTTGTAAATTTTATCAGTGTTTTCATTCCATCACCTATAAATCCCTTCATCATGGGTGCATGTCTATCTAATTTGCATCCACATCCCTTTAAACTTAAACTATCATTTAGGTGAATAACAATAACATGTTCCCATCCAATATGATTTTCTACTAAATCAATAAATTGAATACATCCATCTTCTTTATGAATAGGATATCCTGCAGAAAAAATATGACATGTATCAATACAAATTTTGATATGGTCTATTTCATCATTTGAAAAACGATGAAAAAATCGACCAAAACTATCTATATTACTACATAATTCTGTTCCACATCCAGCAGATGTTTCCAAGATAATTTTTGTTTGATATTGGTGAGTAGAAACATGTTCTACTAATTTTTTTACAAATTCGTACATATAATCTTCACCTACATTTTCGGGAAATTTTACATGTTTTCCTAAATGAAAAACAACACCTTTTGCTCCAACTTGTTCTGCAATATCCAATTCATTGGTTGCATTTAATAATTTTTCATCCCATTTTTCAGGATTCGCCATATTTAAAAGATAACTTGCATGAGTCACCAAAAATATATCCTTTTCTTGAATATATTCTCGACATTTCTCACTCTCTTTATCCTTTAATTGAACTATCCTATTTTGACGTGGATTTTTTAAAAATAATTGATAAGCTTGTATTCCATTACTTCCTTCGTAATGGAAACGTAAAGATTCATAAGCATTCTTCATAAGAGGAATATGAAAACCAATCATTTTTACGTTCTATACATAGATAAGAACGTAATTTATTTGAAAGAACTCTTTTTTTGTTAGAGAAGTTATTTATTTTCATTTTTTTATATATTGATGATTACAAAGCATACATTCGAACCAATAGTTCAAAATGGAATCTTTTTTCAAATATTGTTGGAAAAATTCTTTCCCGTGTTGAGCGATTTCTTCCATTTCCTTATTTTTTTTCATCTTATCATCTATCCATTTCTCCATTTTTTTCGTTGAATCTTCAATTGTATCACCCTCTTTCATAAAAACTTCTTTCTCTAATTTGATATATTCCCTTCCTTCTTTTAATTTCCCTTCAAACCACATCTTATATTTACTCTCCGTTTGTATTACTACAGAATTCATATTAAATAAACCTCCATATCGATAAGCTGCTGCATTACCTTCTATATTTAAAATATATTTTGCTTTTTCTTGTTCTTTCATTGTTAAAAAGGGTCTTAATAAAGATTTATATTGGTTATAATCAATGTATCCAAAAGTAAAATCATTGACTTTGACTTTTTTCACAAGACTAGATAAACCAACATCTATTTTTTGGGGATTTTTAATGAGTTGACTTATTTTTGATAAACGCAAACGGGGATTTTCAACTTCGGTAATTGAACAACCTGTAGAACGTCCTCGAAAGAGAATTTGATTCTCTTTTTGATTCCATTTAATTTGATTTTTATTATTTTTTTTGATAGAAAGAACATTACGCCAATCATCTGCAGAAGGAATAGGAATATCTTTATTATGGTCAGTTGTATTTTGACAGAAAATCATCCAATATTTTTGAGGTGGGTCAGGTATTTTTACATTTTCAGGAAATAAAGAAGTATATGCATAACGTGTTTTATCTTGATGTAAATATTGAAAATCTTTTCGATTGATAAATAAATCACAATCTGGAACTTGTTTATATTTTACAATCGTTTGATAAATCATTTCATAGATTTCTTTTACATATTCTGTTGGATTTCCCTCATCTAACCAATTTTCAAGAGATACAACACAATTATTTCCAGTCCATTTATTGGAAGGTGCAATCGGTGCTTTATTTGCATGTAAATTTTGATTTCTTTTTTTAGAGAAAGAATTGACATTCATTCCATCTGGAAAATGGATATAAGAAGACCAACGATTTTCATAATCTCGATTATAAATATGATATGCATGTTCAATTCCATTTTGACGAATTCGAATATATAAAATTTCGCGATATGTATCAAAAATGAATTTTAATGTTTCTTCTAAATCTTGTTTTGTGACATCTTTTTCATACGATTGTTTTACTTTCTCTTCAATCTCTTTTTTCCATTCAAAAGAATTCTTTTCATTTTGATTCTTCTTTTTAAATGAATTAGGTTCCGTATATGTTTCAATAATTTCTTCTTTTACTTCTTTCCATGTTAATAAAGGTTTCATTAAAGATAAAAAACGATTATCTTCAAAATGTAAAAATGGAATACGAACTTCATAAAAATACATTTTAGGGTCTTCCATCACTTTCATAGAATACACTACATAATTTGAATCTATCTGTTCATATCCATCTCGTTTCCAATTCTTTACATCTTTTAATATTCCTTCCCATTTACCCATTGATTTTTCTCCTTCAGTAGCTTGTGGATGTTCCAATAATAAATAAGAACCTTTTGAAGGTCGATATACTTTTATATTTTGATTTGCAATACGATTATACATAATGTCATCTTCTCCACCCCATCCATAAATAGTATTTGGGAAACCATTAATTTTTTCAAATAATTCACCTTTCATTCCAATGACACCTCCTAAAAAATCTGGAAATGAATATTTATATCCTAAATGAGGAGATGCAAAATGAAGAATAGAATCACCTTGATAGGAATAGAGGGGAAGTAAATCTTGGTCAGGGAGAGAATCAACATCATGAAAAATGTAAAAATCGTAGGGACCATTTTTTTTAGCTAAATCATAAGCGATATTAAGAAGAATTCCTCGATTAAATTTTTGTGTATCTTTTTGTTCAACAACATAAAAATCAAAAGAAGAGTTTTGAAAATGTTTGCGTAATTGTTGAAGATGTTCTTCACGATTACGATAAGGAATTAAAATGGCTACTTTTGATTGATTTAATGTGGAAGAAGAGGTAGGTAATGTTTCAAAATGGATTCTTTTTCTTTTTTTCATAAAAGATTTATATTTGGATTGTATGGATGAATGATTTTGATTGCCTCCTTTTTTGAGTTCTTTCCAAATGTCTTGATTTCGTTTGACAGATTTGATTTTGTTTGTTCTTTCATTTTTGATAAATTGTGTATTTCCAATTCTCTTCATAAGAAATGTTTCGATATCTGTTTTTTGATATTTCATATTTTCAATACCTCTATAAATGTTTGAGAATAAATTTAGCTTAACCTTTATGTTGAAATTTAATTTTCCATAAATTCTCAAGTTGACGAATTATTTTTTTGGTATCTTGTTGATAAAGTGCTTTTCCATTTTCCAATTCTTGTATGATAGTAGGTTGTGTATTTAATTTTTGTGCTACTTCTTTTTGAGTTAATTTTTGTTCCATTCTTTTCTGTTGAATTTCTTTGGATAATGCAATAGGAATAGTTGGATTGCGAAAGTTTTCTGTTTCATTTTCTAATTTAAAATTGTTTGCATTTTGTGATTTGATGGAATCTTGAACACGATTTTCAATCGTTTTCTTTTGATTCTTTTTTATAGAAGAAGGAGTATTTGTAAAAATCACAGGTTCCCAATCTTGAAATTCTTGTGACATTGTATTTCTATTTTATCTTTCTACATTTATTTTTTTAAATCTCTTTTCTTGTTTTTTTTATGTACCATAAAGATAGAAATGAAATCAATAATTCTTTTATTAGCAATGGTTGGTATTTTGATGGTAGGAATGGGATTTATTCAAAATAATATGCAATGTCCTCCATCTCGTATTGAATATCGTTATGTTCCAAAGACATTTGCAGAGGAACAACAAGTACAAACACCTTTATTAGCAATGACAGGAGTTTATGATATGTTTGAGAAAGATAGTCCATGGATGATTGAAAGAAGTTATGCAACACAGGATATAAAGAATTCGAATCCAGTCTAAAGAGGATAAAAAAAAATATTAAGTAGTTTTAGAAATCATGTATATTGACAATCTTACTACAAATTTAAGTGTTCTTATTTTTATGATAAAAAGACAAGAATATTATACCAATCTTATTGTTGCTGCTAATAATAATGCTGGAAGTTATATAAAAAATAATAAACTTTATTTCTTTGAATTTTATGATATGAATACGCATCGCAAATATCAATTGACTGCTTATGAAATTCTTTATTCAATAAAAGCAATGTATCTTTATACACCTGAACAATATGAAACATCTTCTCTAGTGACACAAAACTACCAAGTATTTGGTGGAAGATATGAACAATTTAAATCACGTGAAAGTATTTATCAAGCTTTTTATAATGCATATAAAGAAGCATTATATTATGGAGATGTATATACAAAGATACAAAATTCCATTTATTATAAAAACACTGGATTAGAAGGTGTTTTTATATTCCAAGTTCCAAAACATTTATTCCCAAAAGTTCCTGAGAATGAGATAAAGAAGGCATATACCAATCAACAGATATATAATATTTATAGTTCTCTTTCACAATATTATGCTTAATTTATTGATAGGTTTTAGCGAGAGTATTGACATAATCAACATAAGATTGCATAGCGACTTCTTGTTTCATTCCTTTTTTTTCATTCCATGCATCCCATTTTTGTTTCGCTTCAAATGCAAACATAGAAGGTCTTGGTATATTAATATCACCTACAGTAGCTTGTTTATATAAAGAATATACATGAAGTAATTCGTCATTATTAGGTCTCTTTGTAAGAGATTTTACTTTTTTTTGTGCAAGTTCAAAAGCTTCCATTTTGAATAAAGACTCGATTTTAATTGATTGATTAAAACGAATTCTATTAAATAAAAAATATATTTCAAGAAATATAAATTCTCTTCTTTATATTCAAAAAAATGATATAAATAAAAATGTACTTAAAGAAAAAGTAAGAACTTGAATTCTGTAAAAATTGTATTATATAAAAAAATATATAGATAAATATAAAATGATATCCAGAAACATACAAATGGAATTCAATCATATTCTTGAAGAAAAACAGGAACTATCAAAATTATCAAAACAAGAACTTTTAGAGAGATGTGCAATATTAGGATGTGCAAAATATAAATCAAAAAATAAAAAAGAGCTTATTGACCTTATAGAAAAAGAGATAGAAAGGAAGGATATTGAAACAGATACAAAAGATATAACATTGTTTGAAGAACAATCAAATGAAGATGAAAAAGTAATTATCAATGAGAATATTTCATATTATAATATGGATGCATTGAAATTTGAAACTTCTATTCGATTTGATTTAATATATATAGACCCACCTTATGATACAAATAGAACATTTACAATAAATAGTTTAGATGATGAAACGGGTTTTCAAGATATATGGGAAGAAGATAAATATGAAGAATGGTTAAATACATTTATTCAGCATTTGTCACCTATGTTATCACAAAATGGAACGTTAGTTTTTCATATATCAGGTGAAAATAGTTTTGTAGTAGAGAGTGTATTGAGAAGATATTTTGCGAAGATTCAAAAAATATATTGGAAGCGTTGTCATGGAAAAAATGCAGTAAAAAATAAATTAGGTGAAATGATGGATATATTATTTGCATGTAGTCATCATCAAAATATTTTTCATATGATTTATTTACCTATTGATGATAAAAGTGAATGGGCATTTAAAAATGAAGATGAAAATGGTAAATATAGTTTAGGTGCATTAAAGCATGATAGAACACGAAGTGGTTATATGTATTCGATTGAAAAAGATGGTGTGATATATGAAAATAAATATGGATGGAAGCAGAAACAAGAGGTAGTAGAAAAATGGATAGAACAGAATCGAATTCATTTTGTTCCAAAACAAAAAAATATGTATGTAAAAATTTATAAACATGAACACAAAGGAGTTCCTTTATCGAATTTATGGACAGATATTCATTCTATTACAAGAACATCCAAAGACCCAAGATTATATCCAACACAGAAACCCCAGAAATTATTGGAAAGAATTATACAATTATATACAAATGAAGATAGTTATATATTGGACCCTGTTTGTGGGTCAGGTACAACAGGTTTTGTTGCAGATAAATTAAAAAGAAAATGTGTATTATGTGATATAAATCCAGATACTTTAAGTATTTTACAAAAAAGATTTCAAGATGGAATCTATAATATTGAATAAATTATGTTTGTATGTCCCCCTTTAGGGGCGACTCTTCGGGTCCATCGGCGGATAGCCGATTTTGTATGCGTAATTTACAATAATCTCTAAATTTTTGAACAGCTCTTTTTATATTTCTTCGTAAATTATATTTTTGACAATATAATTTATATACATCCATTAATTCTTCATCTGTTAATTTACTTCTTTGTAATATATCATCATATATAGATTGATGTAA
>JACCDW011203383.1_pt1 | contig 17635 bp, 17 predicted proteins | sample 7449781 | NCBI WGS metagenome assembly JACCDW01 (sample SAMN15323449, study PRJNA562643) | freshwater metagenome | isolation source: river surface water | place: USA:Blue River Watershed | collected 2017-08-18
ACTTTGAGTGAAGATGGGGCAACTAGTGAGATCGAGGAGGGTTCAGAGCGATGACAGGGCGCGAACTCGAGAGTTCAATTGAGGCAATTTTAATGGTTGTCGAAGAGCCCTTATCTGAAGTTGTTTTGGCCCAGATCATTGAGCGACCCACTGAGGAGATCGCGGAAGCTTTAGCTCGTCTTCAAGGTGAGTACGAGTCTGCTCAGAGAGGCTTTGTTTTAAAGCAGATTTCCGGTGGATGGCGCTTCTACAGCCATCCAGATTTCGCCCCCCTAGTAGAGAAATTCGTTCTAGATGGTCAGCAGGCAAAACTGACCCAAGCAGCCCTTGAAACTCTTGCTGTTATCGCCTACCGCCAGCCAATCTCGCGCGCCCGAGTCTCTGCGATTAGAGGGGTAAATGTTGAAGCTGTCATGAAGACCCTTTTAAACCGTGGCTTGGTTGAAGAATGCGGAATTGAGCATGAAACCGGCGCGATTCTCTATAGAACGACAAATTACTTTCTTGAGCGGATCGGGGTTAACAACGTCGAAGATCTTCCCGCTCTAGCGCCGTTCTTGCCAGATATTGAAGGTTTAGATGAGGTAATCGCATCTCTTACTGAATGATGGCAAAAAGATTGCGATAATCAGTAAAAAATATCAAGCAGAAGGTTGAGGATAGACTTCTGCAATGGCTCAGATTCGATTGCAGAAATATTTAGCAGAATCTGGGGTAGCCAGTAGAAGAGCCTGCGAAAAGTTGATTCTCGATGGAAAAGTTAAAGTTGATGGAAAAATCATCAGAATTCTCGGGAGCAAAGTTGATCCAGAAATCTCTAAAGTTGAAGTTGAAGGTAAAGCAATAAGTCAGAAAAAGACCAATCTTTATATTGCGTTCAATAAACCAAGAGGCATTTTGACAACCATGTCTGACCCCACAAATAGACCTTCATTAGGGGATTACTTTCCTACTGCGGATCATCGACTTTTTCATGTTGGACGACTTGATAAAGAGAGCGAAGGGCTATTAATCCTTACAAACGATGGAGCTTGGGCTCAAAACCTGATACATCCATCTTATGAGGTAAGAAAGCGATATTTTGTGGTGACTGACCGAAAGGTCAGAAAAGAGGAAATCAAGCGTCTATTAGAGGGCGTCCGAATCGATAATGGCATTGCCAAAGCACTCTCAGCGCGAATGGTTGGGGATGGCATTGAAATTGAAATACACGAAGGCCGTAATCAAGTTATTCGCAAGATGATCGCAGCCCTTGGGCTCGAGGTCTTAGCGCTTCGCAGGACAAGAATTGGAAAGATTGAGTTAGGGGAGCTCCCTGTTGGAAAGTGGAGACATCTATCTAGCGCTGAATTGCTTTAACTATCTATTGCTTTATGTATTTGTTTATTTATAGACAAAAAAAGCAAAAGCTTTATATCGATAAATTGACTCAGATGCAGTTCATAATTATCTACTTATCGATATTAGTAAGTGTGCTGCCTCGAGTGAAAACTGATAAATCGATATTTGATACTCAAGGGATTGGCTCACTCCAATTGTCGACTTTTCTAAATCCTTCTCAGAAATTTCGAATACCTATATCTGGTTTAATCGACAAAACACTTAATAAGTATCAGCAGAAAAGCTTTTGCCCAGCGTAAACTCGCACAATGGCTGTAAGAGGAATTCGGGGCGCTACCCAATTAGTTAGCGATTCGCCTGAAGAGATGAAGGAAGCAGTTATTGAGCTAATGGGAGAGATTCTGCGCTCCAATAGCTTGGCCGTTTCAGATCTGATTTCGGTGATCTTCACTTGTACCCAAGACCTAACATCCAATTTTCCAGCTGCCTCAGCTAGAGAGATGGGATTAGGTGAAATACCTCTGCTCTGCGCGGTCGAGATCGCCGTCCCGGGGAGTCTGCCAAGGACTATTAGGGTCCTGGTTCATTGCAATTCAGATAGAACACATAAACAGATTTCGCATATTTATCTTCGAGGAACAGCTGTTTTAAGAAGCGATTTGGCCCAATGAAACTTAGAACCCAGATCGTTGGTACTGGGTTAATCGGTACATCTATCGCACTCAATCTTGCCGAAAAAGGCTGGCCTCTTGAGTTGGTAGATACATCAGAGCGTGAGTTGGAATTGGCTAAAGCTCTTATTCCCAATGCAATAAAACTGGACAATATAGAACTTGTAATCGTAGCGACGCCGCCAGCACTTGCTTTAGATGCAATCCGCAAGGCGCATAAGCTGAATCCTCAAGCACTCATTTTAGATGTTGGAAGCGTAAAGTCTAAACTTCAAGACGAGATATCAAGTTTTCCGGATATAGCTAAACGCTTCATAGGTACTCATCCGATTGCCGGTCGAGAAAAGAGGGGAGCTCAGTCAGCTAGAAGTGATCTATTTCTAGAGCGAGCATGGGTTATCTGTCCTACAGAAAAAGCTCAACCAGAAGATTTGGATAAAACTATTCAATTGGTAAAAACATTAGGCGCAAATCCCTACATCATGTCACCACGCGAGCACGATAACGTTTTAGCTCGGATATCTCATCTGCCACAGATTCTTAGCGTCGTACTTGCCAGCAGTATCTCCGATCTAGGTGATGATCTTTCGCTTGCAGGACAAGGGTTGCGAGACATGTTACGGATCTCAGCCTCAGATGGCCGACTTTGGGCAGAAATCTTGCTAAAAAATCAAGAGGAAGTTGTCGAAGCTGTAGAGGATTTTCAAGATATTTTGGAGAGTTTACTAGAAGCAATTGAAGATAATGATGAAATGAAAATCATTGAAATTTTCGATGATGTAAGAAATGTTTCAAAGAAAGTCTCTGCAAAACATGGAATGAAGCCGCGCGAATATTCCTACTTGAATGTAGTTATCGATGATAAACCAGGACAGCTCGGCGCACTGTTTAATGAGTGCGGTGAAATAGGCGTAAATGTTGAAGACTTAAATATTGAACATTCACCAAATCAAGAAACTGGATTAATTAGACTAGCGCTTTCAGAAACTGATTCCAATTCGCTAGAGATTCATCTGAAATCAAAAGGCTGGAAGGTTCATAGATAATGACGCTCATTATCGCTATGGATGGACCAAGTGGAGCTGGCAAATCTTCAACATCTAAGGGTTTGGCAATCCGCGGCAATTGGAGTTACTTAGATACCGGAGCGCTTTATCGTGCAGTGACATTAATTGCGCAACAAAATGGAATCGATGATGAAGCAGCTCTAAGAGACAAACTTCGAGATTACAAAATTGAATTTGAAACAAATCCAAAAGATCCCAAAATTAAGATAAACGGAGAGAATGTTAATAATCAAATCCGAACCGAATCTATAACAGCTAATGTAAGTAAAATTAGCGCATGGAAATCTATCAGAGAGTTACTTTATAAACTCCAAAGGGAAATTATTACAAACTCACTCAATGGAATTGTGGTTGAAGGTAGAGATATAGGAACCGTGGTTGCTCCGGAAGCTGCACTGAAAATATTCCTAGAGGCAGATCTGCGACAGCGATCTCTTCGTAGGGCGACGGAGATGTCGGCTTCGAGCTCTATTGAACGATCAAGCGAAGAAGTAGCCGAAATGCTTAATAAACGCGATGAAATAGATAGTAGCCGAACAATTTCGCCTCTGACTAAGGCCGAAGATGCTGTTGTAGTTGATTCAACATTTCTTAACTTAGAAGAGACTATCGATTACATATGGAATATCTTGAGTCAGAGGTCATTATTGGGCTTACCTACTGTTGTAGTTATTGGGCGTCCAAATGTCGGAAAATCAACTCTAGTAAATCGAATAATCGGAAGTCGTGAAGCAATAATTGAAGATAAACCAGGCGTGACTAGAGATCGGGTTCGGTACGAGGCGGAATGGAATGGAAAACGATTCATTATCGTAGACACTGGCGGGTGGGAACCAAGCGGCGAAGGAATCACTATGAAGATTGCTGCCGCTGCGGAATCTGCAATTGCCGATGCGGATCTAATTCTATTCGTGATTGATGGCAAAGTTGGCACTCAGAGTGAAGATGAAGCTTTGGTAAGTCTCTTAAGAAAAAGTCAGAAGAAGATTATGTTGATAGCAAACAAGATTGATTCGGAGCGAGACGAACTAGATGCGCACTCTCTTTGGAATATTGGGCTCGGGGAACCATATTTTGTTTCAGCAGCCCACGGCAGAGGATCGGGAGACCTTCTTGATTTGATCGTGGCCCACTTGCCTGAAGTGGGGCAAAGTCTTGTTAATGATTCGAATAGACGCATCGCAATTGTCGGACGGCCCAATGTCGGTAAAAGTAGTCTCTTAAATTCTTTTGCTGGCGAAGTACGATCTTTAGTTGATGACGCAGAAGGCACCACAAGAGATCCAATTGATGAACTTATTACAATTGATGGAAGAACCTGGCGTTTCATTGATACTGCAGGCATAAGAAAACGAGCAAATCAAACCGAGGGTGTCGATTACTACGCAGCCATTCGAACAGAGCGGGCAATAGATAACACTGAAGTTGCTATTGTTGTACTGGATGCATCTAAGACCATTACAGAACAAGATTTGAGAATCATTTCCTTGGTGGAAGATGCCGGCAAGGCGCTTGTGATTGGCATGAACAAATGGGACCTTGTAGATGAAGAGCGAAGACTTCAATTGGATAAGGAAATGGATAGAAATCTTGATCAAGTGGAGTGGGCAGAGCGAGTGAATATTTCCGCAAAAACTGGATGGCATCGAGATCGACTTATGCCAGCTGTTATCCGGGCGTTGAGAAGTTGGGAGTTTCGAATTCCAACCGGAAAATTGAATTCTTTTCTAGGTCAATTAGTAGGAGCAAACCCTCCGCCAGTTCGAGGGGGGCGTCAGCCGAAAATTCTTTTTGCAACTCAAGCCGGTATAGAACCTCCCACCTTTATTGTCTTTGCGACAGATTTCATCGAACCCTCTTATCGTCGTTTTATTGAACGCCGTCTCCGTGAGGAATTTGGATTTACCGGTACTCCTATTCGCGTATCAGTGCGAATTCGTGAAAGGTGAGTTCGGATAGCATTTTCATACGGGACGTGGCGCAGCTTGGTAGCGCACATGGCTGGGGGTCATGTGGTCGCAGGTTCAAATCCTGTCGTCCCGACTAAAAGTTGAATTGGATGTGCAAATCATCGAGATGGTTTTTTTAAATCTACTTGGAATCAGGAGGCGAAATTGTTTACCGTTCCCAATATCCTCACGCTCTTTCGCGCACTTGGAATTCCGGTATTTCTCTATCTAGTAGTTGAGGAGAAGTATTCTTTTGCTGTTTTGACTTTAATGATTTCCGGCGCGACGGATTATTTAGATGGAAAGCTTGCTCGGATGTTGAAACAGGAGAGCAGGCTTGGTGAACTAATGGATCCGATGGTGGATCGGCTTTACATTGCCACCGTTCTGATAGCAATGTATTTAACCAATTCCATACCTGCTTTTATTCTAGTTTCAATAGTTCTTCGAGACTTAATTCTTGGATTAATACTCATTGCGATGAAGCGAAAAGGGATTGGGCCATTTCGAGTCACTTATCTTGGAAAAGCGGCAACTTTCAATCTGCTATATGCACTACCTTTGCTGCTCTTAACGTCTACTTCTTATAGCTGGATAGGGGATCTTGCGTTTATTGCGGGCTGGGCTTTCGCAGGATGGGGGATTGCTCTATACATCTACACCGGTTTTGGTTATGGCTTAACAGGGGTAAGGTTGCTTAAGGATAAGAATATTGCCAAGGAGTAATCAATGTCAGAGACACCTAACCATTTAAGGTACACAAAAGAGCACGAATGGGTTGAAGATAAAGGTAGTCAGAGAATACGTTTTGGGATTACCGATTATGCGCAGAGCGCACTCGGAGACATTGTCTACGTCCAACTTCCAAAAGTAGGCGATGTCATCACATCTGGAAAAGTCTGCGGCGAGGTTGAATCAACCAAAAGCGTTTCTGAAATATTTGCCCCAGTTTCAGGCAAGATCGTTGAAATTAATCAGGCTTTAGATTCAAGTCCCGAGACTATTAATTCAGATCCTTATGGTGCCGGCTGGATTGCAGAGGTTGAAATTAGTAATGAACCTACTGACTTAATGAGCTCGGTAGAGTATCAATCAATCACTGCTTGACTCGCCTCAACCTCCACTCTAAGGTGAGCCTTAGAAAAAAGAGCCTTATCAATTTTGAGATTGGAAGAAAGATGAATGCAGCTTCGGGTCAGCGAGAAGACCTGACGAGCACCATTCATCTAACCTCTCTTCGTTCCGTCCAAGGACCAGTTCAAGAATTATTGGCTAAATCCGGCCCTGAAGTTCTAAAGATTCTTAATCAATTGGATAGTTCTGCTGCCATGCTGGTCGCTTTGATCGGTCCGAATAAAGGTGCGAGATATCTTCTCGATCAGCAAGTATCAAGAATTGGCAGATCACCAGAATCAGAAATCTTTTTAGACGACGTTACAGTCAGCCGTAAACATTGTCTTATCGAGAAATTGAATGTTTCTGGTACAGAGAGTTTTCTCTTGACTGATCTAGGCAGTTTAAATGGTACATATTTGAACGGCGAAATTACGTTGAAGAGCGCGTTAAAGGATGGCGACGAAGTTCAAATTGGTAAATTCCGAATGCATTTCTTTAGTGGAGGAAAGAATAGATCATGAGTATTCCAGCCCGTGCCTATTTAAGTATTGGTGAAGTTCTTTCCAAGCTACGTTCTGATTTTCCGGATGTAACTATCTCAAAGATTAGGTTCCTTGAATCTGAAGGATTAATTGAACCGCAGAGAACACCTTCCGGTTATCGAAAATTTACTCAACTGGATTTAGATAGATTGCGTTATGTTCTCTTGGCGCAAAGAGATCAATATCTTCCATTGAAAGTAATCAAAGAGAATCTAGATGCTCTTGATAGAGGTTTAGAACCAGCGGCAACTCCAGGAGGAACTCACTCTCCTCGAATGCTGCCACTAGATACCGCCATTGCACCTTCAACTTTTGCAGAGCAGAGCGATTTGCGCTTATCCAGAGAGGAATTGCTCAAGAGCTCAGAAATAACAGATGAGCAGCTTGCAGAGCTGGAAAGCTATGGCTTGATAGAAATAAAGGGTCGATATTTTGATGGCGATTCGTTAATGATTGCAAAAGTGGTTGCAGAGTTATCAGCTTTTGGAATTGAAGGACGTCATTTAAGAGCCTTCAAGGCTGCCGCTGATCGAGAAGTTGGATTAGTTGAACAAGTTATTACTCCATTATTGAGACAGAAGAATCCAGACTCCAAAGCTAGAGCTGAAGAAGTCTCCAGAGAGATAGCGTCATTATCAGTTCGTCTGCATGCAGCATTGGTTCGTGCTGGTCTTCATCGCGCAAAATGAATTTTCAAGCACTAGATGTAGTTGGTGTTCGAGTTGAAATGCCTTCGAATCAACCTATCGTCCTATTACGTGAAATCGGCGGCTCGAGATATTTGCCCATATGGGTTGGGGCAGTAGAAGCAACTTCCATTGCTTTTGCCCAGCAAGGCGTTACTCCGCCTAGACCTCTAACTCATGACCTGATGAAAGATCTTCTAGGGGCATTGGATGCCAAGATTAATTCCATTCATTTAACTGAGCTGAAGGAAGGCGTTTTTTATTCAATAATAAAACTCGAGGGCGGTCGTGATGTGTCTGCTAGACCAAGTGACGCTATCGCTCTGGCTCTCCGTACCGGAGCTCCAATATTGGGGAGTGAAGAATTATTAAATGAGGTCGGTATTGAGATCCCTGATGAGTCAGAGGATGAGGTGGAGCGGTTTAAGGAGTTTCTGGAAGGTATTAACCCGGAGGATTTCCAAGCGTAACCCTAAAGCACTACTTGAGATTTAGAGTGTGTCGGTCATTGATAGGCGTTCTAGATACCTCTACCTTTCTCCTAGTTAAGTGAGAGGCTTCCCCCATGAGCTCTGAAATCGGTTATCGAGGCGCAACAGCGTGCGCCGCTGCCGGCATTTCTTACCGTCAGTTGGATTACTGGGCTCGAACAGGATTAGTTGAACCAACTATCAGGGGAGCTGCTGGTTCAGGTTCGCAACGTCTATACGGTTTCAGGGATATTTTAGTTCTTAAAATTGTTAAGCGTTTATTGGATGCCGGTGTATCACTTCAAAATATTCGAAGCGCAGTAACTCATCTTCGGGATCGTGGGTCCGAAGATTTAACGAAGATAACACTTATGAGTGATGGCGCCTCAATCTATGAATGCACCAATTCAGATGAGATTATCGACCTATTGCAAGGCGGTCAGGGCGTATTCGGTATCGCAGTCGGCAAAGTTTGGAATGAAGTTGAAGGTTCGCTAACACATCTACAAGGTGAAGACCCGAATAGCGGTGGCATTGTTGCAAATGAATCTAATGATGAGCTGGCGCAACGACGCAAGCTTCGTGGAGCATAACATCTCTTTTAGTCGTATTCTTCTCGCGTGACGAGGCGCAATTTTTCTGACCGGCATATAGGTCCATCGGAAGTACAGATTTCTACAATGCTCCATGAGTTGGGTTATGCAAAATTGGAAGACTTTATATCGGATGTCCTTCCTGACTCCATTAAACTTGATGAAGTTTTCGGCCTAGACCTTCCAAAACCACTTAGTGAAGCTGAAACAATCTCTGAACTTAAGGAAATAGCCAGCGAAAATCTTCAAACTAAATCTTTAATTGGAATGGGCTATTACGGAACCCATACTCCTCCTGTTATTTTGCGTAATGTTTTAGAAAATCCTGCGTGGTACACGGCTTATACGCCTTATCAACCAGAGATTTCACAGGGAAGATTAGAAGCGCTATTTGCATTCCAAACAATGATCTCAGATCTAACTGGTTTAACAATTGCTAATGCTTCCATGTTAGATGAAGCAACAGCAGCAGCAGAAGCCATGACCTTGGCGCGTAGAAACTCTAAAGCAAGTGATGACGCAGTTTTTTATGTTGATGAAAATGTTCACCCTCAAACTAAAGCGGTTTTGGAGACACGGGCAAAACCTTTAGGAATAAAAGTTGAATTTGGCTCACTTGATAGCTTTCATGGATCAAATGCCTTCGGTTTGCTTCTTCAGTATCCAAATACTTTTGGTGTTCTAAGTGATCTAACTGAGGTTCTAGTTAGGGCAAAGGCAAATGAAACTTTAGTTGTGTTGGCCACGGATCTCTTGGCGCTAACCGTGATTAAGTCTCCAGGGGAGTGGGGGGCAGATATTGCAGTAGGTTCGGCGCAACGTTTCGGTGTTCCGATGGGATTTGGTGGTCCGCACGCAGGATTTATGGCGGTACGTGCAGGATTGGAACGAGCATTACCAGGACGTCTAGTTGGGCAGAGTATTGATACCCATGGAAATCCTGCGCTTCGCCTAGCTTTACAAACTCGCGAACAACATATTAGAAGAGATAAAGCGACAAGTAACATCTGTACGGCACAAGTTCTCTTAGCAAATATCTCTGCTCTTTATGCGGCCTGGCACGGACCGAGTGGATTGCGAGAGATTGCATCAGAAGTTCATCGCCTTGCTAGAACATTCGCAGCTGCGTTGAAGAAGGGTGGATTCACGTTACTAAGTGAAAATTTCTTCGACACAATAACTTGTTATGCGGAAAATGCAGATGCGCTAGTAGAGAGCGCTAGAAAAGTTGGAATCAACATCAGGCGGTCGCCTGAGGGAATCTCTATAGCTTTTGATGAGACAACTTCAGAGAAAGATTTAGCTATATTGGCTAAAGCTTGGGCGCTTAATTACGATGCAAATGATTTGGTTGGAAGTATTCCTGCGTTGCGAACTACTGGTTATTTGGAACATCCGATCTTTAACAGTTACCAATCGGAAACAGCAATGCTTCGCTATTTGAGAACGCTATCTGATCGCGACCTTGCACTGGATCGAACGATGATTCCGCTTGGTTCTTGCACAATGAAACTAAATGCGACAACTGAGATGGAAGCCATTACTTGGCCAGAGTTTGCAAACCTTCATCCATTTGCGCCAAATAACCAATCTTTAGGTACAAGACGAATCATAAAAGAATTGTCAGACTGGCTTGTTTCAATTACTGGTTACGACGCTGTTTCACTTCAACCAAATGCAGGTTCACAGGGGGAGTTCGCTGGCTTATTAGCAATTAGAAATTATTTAGATGCGAGCGGGCAGAGTGATCGCGATATCTGCTTAATTCCTTCTAGCGCACATGGAACAAATGCAGCAAGTGCGGTTATGGCTGGCATGCGTGTAGTTGTTATTGAATGTGATGAGCTTGGAAATGTTTCGATTCCTGATTTGAAATCCAAGATTGCAGAGTACCGAGAGCAATTGGCAGCTCTGATGGTTACTTATCCATCAACTCATGGTGTCTTCGAATCTGAGATCACAAATATTTGCGCAATGATTCACGATGCCGGCGGCCAAGTTTATGTCGATGGTGCCAATTTAAATGCCCTAGTTGGTTTGGCAAAACCTGGGAAATTTGGTGCTGATGTATCCCAACTCAACCTACCAAAAACTTTTTGCATCCCTCATGGTGGAGGAGGACCGGGTGTAGGTCCAGTTATTGCCCGTAAACATTTAGCTCCTTATTTACCGAACCACCCGTTGGATAAGAGCGCGGGACCTGCTACTGGACCCGGACCTGTAAGTGCAGCGCCTTTTGGATCTGCACTTATTTTGCCAATTTCGTGGGCCTACATCCGAATGATGGGAGCAGAAGGACTTAAGCGCGCAACAGAAGTTGCAATACTTTCTGCCAATTACATATCCAAAAAATTATCAAGTGATTATCCGACGCTTTACACGGGGGATAAAGGGCTGATTGCTCATGAATGCATTATCGATATTCGCCCAATCACTAAAGAAACTGGCGTTACTGTTGATGATATTGCCAAACGACTAATGGATTTCGGCTTCCATGCTCCAACAATGAGTTTCCCAGTGGCAGGTACTTTGATGATTGAACCAACTGAGAGCGAAGACATTGCAGAAATTGATCGATTTATCGCCGCCATGAAGAGTATTCGCGCTGAAATAAATGATATTGCCGAAGGGAGAACTTCAGTTGAAGAATCCGCGCTACGAAACGCTCCACATACGATGGGCGCACTTCTAAGCGAAATTTGGGATAAACCGTATTCACGTGAATCCGCCGCTTTTCCTCAGGGGCAGAATTTCAATTTAGCTAGAGCTGGAAAGTATTGGCCTACAGTGGGTCGTATTGATGGGGCATACGGGGATCGGAACTTGGTTTGCTCCTGTGAGCCGATCAGTGAACTGGCAATTAATTAACTTAACATAATGTCAATTATCGGATAATCTCTTCAATCTGGAGAACCCGATTAGCAGGGTTAGAAAGACTATCCAGAGCCAACTAGGAATTCTGCTAGCTACCGTCTGGCCCTCGTACCGCATAACGCTTGCTTCTAAGTAATCTGCCTTGAATTGCGGAAGTTTTTTAAGAATTTCTCCACGATTATTTATATGTGCGGTAAATCCAGTTGTACTAACTGTGAAGGTCTCTTTTCCGAATTCAGCAGATCTCGCCTGGGCTATCTGCAATTGTTGTGCAGCTTGGTTACTGCGGCCAAAGGTTGCATTGTTAGTTTGATTAACAATTATCTCAGCAAATTTAACTCCAGCCCTTATATGATCATCATCGAGGAGTTCAAAACATATAACTGGCAATATATTTGCATCATTAACTTTATGAATAACCCAATTATCGCCAGGAAGAAAATTACGAACTTGCTTTGCTTCGGGAGCTATGTACTCAGCAAGATCTCGGAGAGGTATGTACTCTCCAAAGGGGGCTAAATCTTGCTTGATATATCGAGATTTGATTGATCCTTTGTCGCTAAAAAGTATTGATGAATTTATCGGCCCAAGAGAGCTTTGCTCAACGGCGCCAACTAATATTGGAGTATTTTTGACTGATATCAAATCATTAATTAGACGATTGGCTTCTCGGTTTTGGATAGGATCAATATCTGAGGAATTTTCTGGCCATATGATTAAATTAGATTGATTCTCGATCCTCTTTGTCACATCTATATGTCTCTGTAACACTGAGAATGCGCGCTCATTAAAATCTAGCCCAAGCTTCTCTACTCCCCCTTGCACCCCGACTAAATCCACTTCTCCTAATGATTTCAAGCTGTTAGGAACCAATGTCAGTACAAATACCGTCAAAGCTGTAATCAATAATGATCTGATATTTCCAATCACTATGAACGTAACTACAAGAACGATAAAAAACGTTATCCCAGTGATGCCTAATATTGGATAAGCGTCTGCAAAAGGTTCTGTTTGAGTGTGACCGATTCTCCCCCACCCAAATCCGCCAAAAGGAAATTTCATGCGTAATATTTCAATTAGGGTAAAAGATCCAGCGAAAGATATGGCAGAGGTTAAATCTTTACGATAAAAAATCAGCGCAATTAAAGAGAAAATCAAAGACTGCCCAAGGGCCAGGATCGCCCATGGCAGAGCTCCTACATAAGTGCTGGACCAGTGAAGTAGCGGTAGAAAAAAGCTTAGACCGAAGAGAAGGGAGGTAGTAAACCTAATTCTTATATTTTGATCAACAAGGGAGCTGAAAAGTAATCCTGCAGATATGAACGCTGCCGGCCAAATATTGAAGGGTGAAAATGAGAAGAAAAGTACTAATCCGCCAAGAATAGCTTTTAGAATTACCATCCGAAAGCCGATTCAAGTCGTTGTAGATTAGTCTTTAAACCGAAATTATCAACCAATTCCATCAAATCCTTCTTTGAAAAAGGTTCTTTAGGAATGTTAAGTGCAATTTTGGGTAATCGCACATCTGTTACGCATGTGACAAGCTCAGTTGCGATTTTTGCGTAATCCAAATCTTCCAATATTTTCTTCTGGTGCGTTGGTTTCAATTTAGAGTCGGAATTCTTGGCAGCCTCAATTAATTCATCCATTGAAGAAAATACTTGAGCAATTGTGGCAGCTCCCTTTTCGCCGATACCTCGAATACCAGGTAAACCATCTGAGGTATCTCCACGAATCATTGAAAAGAATCCATATCTATCTCCGGGTATCTGGTATTTCTCAAATATCCACTTCGTATCAACCAAATCATGCGCAGAAATTCCTCTTGCCAGATAAGCAACTCTTACATCTCTAGCATCGTCGACTAGTTGAAAAAGATCCCGGTCTCCAGTCACGATTCGAATAGGACCTGGTTCCGTTCTTGAAAGAGTGGCGATGACATCATCCGCTTCATAATCATCTGCACCAATTAATGGAATTCCAAGAGCATCGAAAAAATCAGTAATAATCGGTATCTGCGGTGTAAGAAGATCAGGCTCTTCTTCTTCGCCATCTTCTAAAACTCGGTTGCTCTTATATTCAGGGAATAGTTCGACGCGCCAACTTGGACGCCAATCGCCATCAAGGCAAAGGGCTAAACGATCTGGCTTGTATTGATTAACCAATCTTGCTGTCATGTCGATAAAACCTTTAACGGCATTTATCGGTTCGCCATTTGGAGAGACCAGAGTGTCTGGCATTCCATAATAAGCGCGATACCAAAGTGAGGCGCTATCAATTAGCATTAAAGTCATAAAATCACCGCTGAATAAGCGACTACTCCCCGATCAATTGATCTGATTGTCCCGGTGATTTTTGATGCCAAATCGGTGCGAACGTCGCGTAGTTGATTTAACAGATCGATAACCTGGCGCATATTTCTAACAAAGTCTCCTACGAGCACATCTGTTTCTCGCAATACCGATTGTAGGGAATTTCCATTTGCCCAGCGATAAGTGCTCCACGCAAGATCGAAATTTGGTTCCTTTTGAGTCGTCAATCCGTATTCATCCTCTATAAGTACTAATCGGCGCCATATTTGCGAAGTTTCTTTATAGATCTGGTCAAGATTTTTGGGGATCCTAGGTATTCGACTCCGCTCGCCTCTGCCTTCGTATACAAGCGACGAAACAAAAGCAGCAAGTTCTGCTGGCCCCAAATCATCCAACAATTTGGCGTGAATCATTTCGCTAAGCAATAAATCTGTCTCAGCATAAATTCTGGAAAGCGTTCTCCCCTTCTCCGTTAATTGTTCATTCGTCACATAATGTAGTTCCGTCAAAACATCAACGACCTTATCGAAGGTTCGTGGTATTGAGTTTGTTCGAGATTGAACCCTTGATTTTAAACCTTCAGTCTCTCGCTTTAAACGATTATATTTTTCAAAAATTCGCGCATGATCTTCACGCTCCGGACAGGAATGGCACGGATGCAACTTCATATCACGTCGAAGGTCTGAAATTTCCCGGTCAAGCTCTCCTCGTTTAACCTTTCGATCACGTGAACGAATTTTCTGCTCGCGAATCGATATTTGATATCGAAACTCCATATATTCTGCAAAATCCCCTATGTGACATAGAGAAGTTGTAGATGAGTTTCTAATAGTCTCCTCGTTCCTGGAAATCTGCTTCACAATTCCTGTCACGCTTCGATCTGCTTGAAATTGCGCAAATGACGCCCCAAGTGATTCTCGGGCTCTGGCTCTTCCAAAACGCGAGATCAGGTTGGCAGACATGTTGTAAGTAGGATTAAAAGAAGAACGCAATGGATAAGTTCTCGTACTCGCAAGACCTGCGGCAATAGAGCTATCGATCTGCTCGCTCCATAAAACAATGGCATTTCCTTCTATATCGATTCCTCTACGTCCTGCTCTTCCAGTTAACTGTGTATATTCTCCAGGAGAGATAACCGTATGATTTTCGCCATTCCACTTGATCAACTTTTCAAGGAATACAGTTCTAGCAGGCATATTTATACCTAACGCAAGAGTCTCGGTAGCAAAAACAACTTTTAACAACCCTCGTTGGAATAACTCTTCAATTGTTTCCTTGAACATTGGCAACAATCCAGCATGGTGTGCAGCGATTCCTCGCTCAGCAGCCTCACACCATTCGTGAAACTTTAGGACTCCGAAATCTTCATGTGGGAGTTCTGCAGTTCTTCTCTCAATGACCTCTCGAATTAAAGCGCGCTCTTCCTTATTTGTAAGGAATATATTTGCTTTGAGGCACTGCTCAACCGCTCCGTCGCATCCTGCCCGTGAAAATATAAAGAAAATCGCTGGTATAAAACTTCGATCCTTTAGTAATTCAACGATTTCTGGTCTACTTAGTTGTTTCACAGTCGAGAATGAACGATTTGCTGATTTGAAGTGCTTGCCAGGAATAACCCGCATGGAGTTCTTCTCTAAACGCTGTATCTCCGGGTTCACTCGACCATCATCAACAAAAAGGTCTAATAACCGATTTCCAATCAAAATATGCTGATAGAGCGGAACCGGACGTAATTCACTAAGAACTATTTCCGTGTCGCCTCGAACCGTTTTTAGCCACTCTCCAAATTCCTCCGCATTAGAAACTGTTGCAGAGAGTGCAGCAATCTGTATCTTCTCGGGCAAATGAATCAGAATTTCTTCCCATACAGCTCCTCTGAATCTATCAGCTAAGTAATGAACCTCATCCATGATAACAAAACCAAGTTCATCAATATCCTTAGATCTCGCATAAATCATGTTCCGAAGAACTTCGGTCGTCATAACTACTAACGGAGCATCGCCATTGATTGAAGTATCACCCGTAAGTAAACCAACATTCGCGTCTCCATATCGAGAGCAGAATTCTTGATACTTTTGGTTAGAAAGTGCTTTTATCGGGGTTGTATAAAAAGATTTCACACTTTTCTTCAAGGCAAGAAAATTTGCAAACTCCCCAACAATTGTTTTACCAGCTCCAGTAGGTGCAGCCACTAACACGCTTTTTCCATCTTCTAGATGATTGCATGCAAGTCTCTGAAAATCATCAAAAGCGTAGTCAAACTGATTGCTAAACTCTTGTGTCATTGAGTACTTAATGCGAGTTTTCGCAGCTGCGTATTTCTCTGCAGGTGACAATTTCATCTTAATACCAAACTTTTAACGCATTGGGAATCAGCTCAACATTTATCGGCAAGTTACCAATTCTTTCACCATCTGCATAGGCGACCGCGCTAGCCGCAATTTCTACTGTTTTACCTCTATGAATCTCAATTTGCGGATGATTTATATGGGTACCTCGATAAACTTTTGGAAAGACTTTCAGAAACTCGATTTTGGAAACAGGTTTGAGAATCAAGATGTCAAAGAACCCATCGTCATTCTTGGCGTGCGGACATATTCTCATTCCGCCGCCATAGCTGGATCCGTTTGCAACTGCTATCAACATAGCGTGGGTTTTGAATGAACTTCCATCAATATTGAAGTGATACTCCTTAGGACGAAAGAAAGGCAATTCCTGAATCATTGCCAGGTTATATTTCCATCTACCATTTGAGTGGATTCGATTGGCCCGTTCATTTACCATTGAATCAAAACCCGTACTGAGGATTTGGGCAAAATACTTTCCGTTTACTTCTCCTAAATCCACATATTTTGGTTTACCAAATAGAAAATCTAAATTGAGTATTGGTTTCCTTAAATTAAGGTTTAACGAGCGCGCAAAATCGTTGCCAGTCCCCGCGGGAATTAAGAGTATTGGAATATCTCGCTTAGCAACCTGTTGCACTACCAAGTGAACCATTCCATCTCCACCTATTACGATGATTCCGGAAATTAATTCTTTGGCCATCGCATTCTTTAAATTCGTTGAAGCGCTTTCAAAACTTGTTCCAGATATATCTTCAAATTCAATATTGCGTAATTTCAGAGAATCAATAACCTTTGAAGTTATCATTTTTCCTTTTCCGCCACCGGAAGTTGGATTTGAAAGTAGCAAAAACATAATTAAATTACATCTGGTTTTTCAATTGGTGATACTTCTTCCAGGCTAGAAGGAGAGGTATCGGATATTTTTCGCGCTCGTTTACTCCTCCTCTTATCTACCAATAGCCCAATTCCTCCAGCCGCGAAATAGAGTGCTATCAGGGGAATTGCTAAGGCTGCCATCGATAAGGGATCGGCAGTTGGAGAAAAAGCAGCAACGAAGAAAGTGATTCCAAAAATCGCAAACCGCCATGGTTTAAGTATTGATTTCCCACTTAGGACTCCGACGAGATTTAGTGAGACGAGAAACACCGGAAGTTCAAAGGCAATTCCAAAGATAAGAATTAATCTAAGAACAAAATCCAGATAATCATCAAATCTAACAAGGTTTCCTAAAGTTTCGGGTGTGAAACCGAAGAGCACACGAATTGCAACTGGCAATATTGAGTAAGCAAGTACGGCTCCAGCAGCAAAGAAGGGCGTAGCTGCAAAGATGAAGAGAACTGAGTTTCGCTTCTCTTTTCTAGTTAATGCGGGTGCGATAAATGCCCATATCTGAAATAGCCAAAAAGGTGCGGCAAGAATAATTCCAGATAGGAAAGATACTTTTAATTGGAGATTTAATGGCCCTAGAACTCCCGAAATGTAGAGAGCTCCGCAATTGACTGAATCTGCAGAGTTTCGCAGGTCGCAGACCGGCTTGGCCAAAGTTTCAATGATTTCTGTGTAATAAATCCATCCGAAAATTGCGAATAGAAAAATAAAAAACGCGGATTTAATTATTCGACCACGAAGTTCCCTCAAGTGATCTAGAAGCGGCATAGTTCCACGA
>JACCDW010658516.1_pt1 | contig 17634 bp, 20 predicted proteins | sample 7449781 | NCBI WGS metagenome assembly JACCDW01 (sample SAMN15323449, study PRJNA562643) | freshwater metagenome | isolation source: river surface water | place: USA:Blue River Watershed | collected 2017-08-18
AAAAGCTAGAACCGTTAATAAATACGGAAGAAGAAGTGCTTTCGTAACAAAAAACGTTACTGTTTATAATATACCAATCAGATCTGTTAATAATTTAAACGTAGAAGAAGAATTGTATAAAGATTCTACTCTTGGTATTGCCGTAAGAGTGATAATAGTTTTCGATCATATAACTGGCCAAGATGTCACTGATTATGAAATATCTTATAAAATAACTTCTTTAAACACTTCTTTAAATAGCTCTTTTATTACTGTAAAAGCATCAGCTAATGGTGTTGATGCAGACGGCAAGATTAGATTTAGGATAGATAATATAGAAAAAGGTATAAACGGTACTAAAAACTCTATCACAGTTAGAGTAACTCCTTTAAATAGATCTATTAGAGGATCAACAGTTACAAAAACTATTGACTTAGTAGGTAAATCAGCTAAGCCTAACAACGTAATTAACTTTGCCGCTGGACAAACTGGCGATAGCTTAGTATTTATTTGGCAATATATAATTAACCCAACAACAGGTGATAATATAGATATTGACTTGCTAGAAGTTAATATTAGAAGAATTGAAGGAGTTATATCAGACACTTCTAATTCAAATTTATTAGACTTATGGCCTAGATCAGATGAAGTAGCAAGAGTAGACGCTAGAACTAATAGAGTAGTTATTGACATTGATCAATATGGTACTTATACTTATTTAGTCAGAACCAAAGACACTTCTGGTAATTTTAGTGAAACAGTTGTTGCTTCTGAGTTTACTTCAGCTGCTCAAAGCTTTACTAATGTATATAAAGCATGGTCAGAGGATGATCCTAACGGTACATATGTATCCGGTGTTATTAATGAAAACTACGGCACTAACGCTTATATATCTTACTATGAGTCTAACAATTATGGATTTCCAAGTAATACTTTTAACGCAAGTAGAACAGACAATGCTAATGGAACTTCAGAAGGTTGGAGTGTAATTGGAAGTTCTCCTTCAGACTTAAGAGCTTTATCAAATGCTATTTATCAAACAGCTATAAGAGATGTGGGTAACGTGTTATCTGCCTCTTTATCTGTAGATATTTTAGGCGATCAAGCTCTTAAATCTACTTGGTTAGATTATAGCGACCAGATAGGTGGAAATCAAGTAACTGAATCTGCCCCTTCAGGAAGATTAAGAGATGTTGATTTTTCTGGTTCATTAGGTATTGGTAATATTTTAGGTTTTGCTAATGTTTCAGCTGCTACTGTCATTTATGAGTCAGAGAATAAAACACTAACCAGTGGAATTCAAGCTACTCATCCGGCAAATGTATATGCTATTATAGCTTTAGGAAACTTTAATGGAGACGTTGCTAATGCAAATGTCATGAGCTTAATAGCAGGTGTAAGTAATGCAAGCACATTAGTATTAGGAGATTCTTACTATGCTAATGGAAAATTAATAGGAAGTAATGGATTTTCTAATTTAACAGTTGCAGGCACCTCATATAAACTGGTAAACTTAAGGCAGTGGTTAGATTTAAGTGGTAGTTCTACTTTTTATGGAACTACAGGATTAGTTACTACTAATACTGAATTTAGATTTGCATCTTCTAATCCTTACTATGCTAATGGTAGAGTAAATAACTCAGTATTTACATCTATAGCTAATTCAGACGGTTTTACTAACTTCGTTAGTGGTGCAAGAACCTTTAGATATTTTCAGTTTAGATATAAAGTTAATAATTACGATCCACAACAAGCTGAATTTATACTAGATAGGTTTAGATATAAAGTAACTTTAAATGAAAAAACATTTACGTCAATAGTAACTATGAATACTGCATCAGTTACTACTTATGTAGATTATGCTAGAATGAACTTTGTGCAAACACCAAAAATAACTGGAGCTTTGGTATCTTCAAGTTCAAATCAATTAGCACAACCTCAAGTTGTAATTATAGATAGAGGATTATCAGGAGCTAATATTTCAGTATATTTCTCTAACGGAATATCCTCTCATAATGTTGGTTCTAGCGTTACAACAGTAGACTTTGCAGTAACAGGAGTTTAAAAATAAAATGCCAGTAGGAAATTCAAATACTTTTGTGTTGCCCTCACAAGGGTCTTCTATTGCAATCTCAAGATCTCAATTTAATAGTAGTTTGAGAGCTTTATTGCAAAATTTTTATAGTACAGGTATCCCTGGAACAGACAATCTAGTAGATAGTGGGTCTGCAATATCATCTGCTGACTACGACGGGATGCTTTATAGAAATGCTACTACTGGTATGTTCTATGTTTCTGACTCTACAGTTACTGTTGCTTCTGGAAGAACTAATAGACCTGTTGGAGGTAACTTTACAAGATATGGCATTGCTTGGAGACAACAAGGAAGCTTAGCTGCTGCTGCAGCTAATATCTCTACCTTTGACGTAGGTGAGGCATTTGTTGTAGTTCAGGACACTGCTGGATCATCTAATAATAGAATGTATATGAGGGTAGCCACTACAGGAACATTTTCTGTTGATTTCGTAGACATAGGTCAACCAGCCCCAGGTCAGGTTACCGCTGCTTCTTTAACTAACTATAGTATTTCTGGAGAAAATCTAGCTAATAGTTTATTCAGAGCTACTGGTCTAACAGTAACTCCGAGAGTTATAATAGATTCTTTTGCAAATACTCAAAATAGTTCAACTACTTCTGCCTTAGAACTTAAGGGTAGCTCTGTAGCTAACGTATCTATAGGATTTACTACAAGTGCTAACTCTAGTATTATTAAGCAAATGTCTTCTAATGCTGGTCTTTACGTACAGTCTACTAACGGAATAATGGCCCCTATTAGGGCTAATGTCTTTTTACAGTCTACTATTACAGGTGGTACTGGAGAGACCACCGCTCCTCTACTTCCAGCTGGTATTGTAACAGCTTGGGCGGGTGCATCAGCACCTGCTGGTTGGCAGCTATGTGACGGAACTGCTTTAAGTAGAACTACGTATGCCGCTTTATTTGCTATATGCAGTACTACTTTTGGGGTAGGAGATAACTCTACTACATTTAATGTTCCAGATATAAGAGGAAGATCTATTTACGGAACATCTACTGATATTACAAGAGGTGCTACTTCAACAGCTATTGGGTCAGGTTTCTCAAGTACTTCTTCTTCAGGCGGTCCTACAACACATACTGTAACTACTATTAACTACCAACAGCCTGCTATACCTAAAGACGGAACTTATAACGCTTTAGTAACTGGGGTAGGCGCTCACTCTGCTCATACCCATACTATTACACATCCTGGAATTAGTATGAATTATATTATCAAGCTTTAGGAGATACCAAATGTATACAATTAAATTTAATGCTATTGACATTGATGGAAAAATGGTTTATTGTTTTTTTAGAGATACTTCAGAAAATAAAAAAAATCCTGGAGTAGAGAAGCAATTTTCTTATGATAGCTTTGTAGAAAAAGAAACAAGACTAAAAGATATGTTAGAAGGAGATATTTTCTCTATTTATTTAGAAGATAACTATACAGAGAAAAAATCTCTAGATGGTTCTTATGTCTCTCTAACAAAAGACGAAACAGATTATATTACAAGTTTAGTAAAAAGAGCTTGTGTAGATTTAGAATTTGATGTGTTATTATCGTCCTCAATTGATGATCAAATTAATAGTTTCATTAAAGAGTTTTTTGACGAAAAATCAGTTGATCAAGTAAAAGCTGTAGAAGCTTCTCCAAAAGACTTTTTAGCTGAGTTCTTTAAGGATATAGAACAGTCTGAGAGTAAAAAAATATAAATTATAGGAAGTGCAGGTTAAATGGCGTTTACTCAAATAACAGGACAAGTAATATCAGCTAATGCTATTAATTCTACATTATTAGCTAATAATGTTGTTTTGCAAAGACATATTCTAAACGGAACAATTAGTGCAGATAAGTTAGCAGCTAATGTTGCTACTGCTGGTGTTGTAGGAACTTCTATTAACTCAGTACAGGATAATCTTTCTGTAGTAAGCTCTAACCTAATACAGTATGCAGCAAGAGCAAACGCCAACATAGATTTAGTACAATCAAATGCTAGATCTAATGACTTTGTTACCCTCTTAAGTGCATATTCAAATGACGCTATTACTCTATTAACTGCAAGAGGTAATGATTTTACTACCTTAACAGTTGCATACTCTAATGATGGTACAACTCTTGGATTAGCTTACTCAAATGATGCTTCTACTTTATTAACTGCAAGAGCTAATGATTTTACCACTTTACTTTCTGCATATTCTAACGATTTTTCAACTCTAACAACTGCGTATTCTAATGACGGAGCTACAATACTTTCTGCTAGAAGTAATGATTTTACTACTTTACAGTCAGCTTATTCTAATGATGGCTCTACTCTTTTAACTGCCCGTTCTAATGATTGGTCTACTTTTCTAGCAGCTCGCTCAAATGATTATTCTACTTATTTAATGGTTACTGGCGCTTTTCTAGCTGCTAATAGTAATATATCTAACCTTCAAGTAGGTATTTCGGGATCTAATACTAGAATATCTGGAGCAGAGTCTAATATTATAACTCTTCAAACATTTGCTACTAGCGAAAGATCTAATGTTACTAACATTATAACAGGTGCTACACCTTTTACCGGTAATGTTACCATGCAGCGATCACTAACTGTTCAAGGTAACTTGATTGTTGTAGGATCTCAGGTAGACTTAGGAGTTGGTAGTACAACAATTTACGATGCTATATTAACACTAAATGCTAATTTAAGTTCTTCAACACCTCCTCCAGCTGATGCAGGTATCTTAATTAATAGAGGTTCAGAGCAGAATGTTTTTATTGGTATAGAAGGCGCTGACCCTCATATTCATTTCGTATTTACAGATAGTCCTGGTTCTAATACTTCTATTGCAGAAATTGAGCACGTAGATGTTCATGCTAATGCATTTCATGCAGACTTAAGTTCTCAAACTAATCCTGCTTTTTCTATATATAATGATCAAAATACAGGTATTCATTTTCCGCAACCAGATACTATTGCTATAGTAACAGGCGGTATTATACAAGCTAATGTTACTTCTGAAGGTAATTTAATATTAACTTCTGGTCACGTATCTTCTTTCGGTCTCAAAAACTTTTTAGATTTAGAAACTGATAGACTTAGTAACTCTATTTCCTTAGGTTCTGTAACAAATATTGCATTATTCTTAGACACTAACAATAATGGTAATGACGACTTCTTCGCTATTTACAACGACACTAATGATATGGGTCAAAATGTTGACAGTGCTATATTTAGTGTTAGAAACCAAGGAAATGTATTTACCAAAGGTAATTTAAATTATATTAGTTCTAACGCAACTACTGATGTTTACTCTGGTAACTCTGTTATTTCTACAAGAATTTTCTCTAGTGGTGTAGAGCTTAGAGCTAATGATTATGCTACTTATTTAATAGCCTTAGGTGGTTTAACAGGTGCTAATACAAACATAACCAACCTACAAACTGGATTGACAGGTTCTAACTCAAGACTGTCAGGTTCTGAGTCTAACGTAATAGCTCTTCAAAGCGGATTAACAGGTTCTAATACTAGAATATCTGGTGCAGAAAGTAACGTAATAGCTCTTCAGGGAGGCTTAACAGGGGCTAACACTGTTAATACAAACCAAACTACAGGTTTGAATGGTGCTAATACTAATATTACTAACTTACAAAGCGGACTAACAGGTTCTAATACTAGAATATCTGGAGCAGAGTCTAACGTTATTGCTTTACAAGGGGGATTATCCGGAGCAAATGCTAATATATATTTAACATATCTAGCAGCTACTTCAAATGATTTTATAACTTATACTAGATTAAATTCTAACTTAAATACAGTATCTTCTAACACAGATACTAAACTACCTTTATCTGGTGGTACTATGTCTGGTAACATAGCCATGGGTGCTAAAAACATAAATAACTTAGCAGACCCTGTACAGTTACAAGATGCAGCTACTAGAAATTATGTTTTAAGTATTACTGGAACTACTCTTACTCCAAAAGGAACTACAAATATTTCAAGTGGTACTTCTAATGTTATAGCTATAACTTTAAATTCTCCTTTTTCTATAGATAGAGTATTAGTTAGCTTATCTGGAGTTATTCAAACTCCAACTACTGATTTTATATATAATGCTTCAAATAGCACTATACAATATACAGACGCAACTTTACCAGCTGGTCTGACTACAGTAATTCAATCGTGGGCATAAATGAAAAAATATAAACAAATAACAACTGAATTAACATTTAGATGTAATGCTAAATGTCCTGCTTGTCATAGACAAAAACCTTTAAGAATAGATTTAAATGATGCTAAGTATACTTTTACACTTGAGTCTTTTCAAAAAGTATTTTATCCCGAGTTTTTAAATAATTTAGAATGGTTAGTCTTTAATGGAAACTTTGGTGATTCCATAATGAATAAACAATTTAGAGAGATAATAGCTTATGTAAAACAACATAATGTGAGATTGAATATTCACACAAATGGAGGGATTCATAATAAAGATTATTGGAATGATGTAGGCAATATTCTTGACTCTAAAGATATTATAAATTTTGCTTTAGACGGATTATCAGACACCCATTCTACTTATAGAATAAATACTACTTTTGAAAAAGTTTTTGAAAATGCTAAAGCTGTTATAGAGACTAAAAGATCCCAAGTTCATTGGAAGTTTATTGTTTTTGACTATAATCAGCATCAAATAGCAGAGGCTAAAGAGCTTGCAATAAAAGAAGGATTTACTTCTTTTAACCTAATTAAGACTGGTAGATTTTTTGCTGCTCCTACTACTGGTGATTATGTTCATACCAAAAAAACAGCAGACTTAACAAAACTACCCAAGAAAATACACTGTAGTTGGGATGATTGGGAAAAATGGTATGTATCTCCTGATGGATTAGTTTTTAGATGTTGTTGGACAGGTGCTCACTATTACGATAAAGAGGTGACTCGTTTTTACTATCCTACTAATTTTGAAAATATATTTAATGCTAATAGTATTCCTATAGAAGAAATAATATCTTCTCAGTACTGGGAAAAATTAAGAAGCTATCTTCAAGGTTACGATAGAAGTTTTCCTATTTGCAAAAGTCAATGTGGAAAAGTAATCAGTAGCAGAGAAAAAATAGAGGAAAACCTATTTACAGGTGAAAAAACTATATTTGAAGCTGGGCAAGGAAGATATACTTAAAAAAATTTAAATTGAAATTTTTTTATAACAATTGTATACTAAGTTAATGAAGGAGACTTATAATGAGCACAAAAACTCTTAAAAATATAAAAAAGCAAGTTATGGAAGATGATTCTGTAGAAGATATTATGGAAGAGATAACAGGTTCTGAACAAGAAATGGAAGAAACTGAAGAAAATGATGACGAAGATGAGCAAATGTCTTCTACGTCACAAGAAGATCCTTCAGTAGATACTCTAATAGCATCTTTAAAAACATATTTAGCAGATTCTTTTTCTGTATATGTAAAAGCGTCATATTTTCATTGGAATATAGAAGGACCAGACTTTTTTCAGTATCACGAGTTACTAGGAAAGATATATGACGATATACAAGGAACTATAGATCCTATTGCTGAAAATATTCGTAAGTTAGGTGGTTATGCACCTGGCTCATTTGGAAGATTCCAAGAACTAACTGCTATTACAGAAGCTTCGAAAATTATACCGCCAGCGATGGTTATGTTTAAAGAGTTACACGACGATATAGAGAAATTAATAGCTTCTAACGAGAGATCCTATGAGTTAGCAGAAATTAATCATGAGCACGGTATTTCTGATTTCCTTGCAGGAAGAGATGGTATGCTTAAGAAATGGCGTTGGTTCTTACGTTCTACATTAGCTAATAGATAAGGAGTTAATAATATGCCACTTAAAAAAGGTAAGTCTCAAAAAACTATTAGTTCTAATATAAGTGAATTAATGAAAAAACCTGGAAAGACTAGATCAAAAGGTATCAAAACTTTGGCAAAGTCACAGGGAATAACTAAAAAAGAGGCACAAAGAAAGCAAGCAGTTGCTATTGCTTTATCTTCTGCTGGAAAGTCGAGAAAAATGTAATGGAAGGTTATATTGGGGAAATAAGATTATTTGCAGGACACTTTATTCCTAAAGGTTGGGCATTTTGTAATGGCTATCTCATGCCTGTAAATAATTATGCAGCTCTGTTTTCTATTTTAGGTACAACTTATGGTGGTAATGGAACTACTAACTTTGCTTTACCTGATTTGAGATATAGCGATGATCATGGTAATAAGTATATAGGTTATGAACAAGGTAAACCTTCTTATATAGTTTGTATATCAGGTATTTACCCTTCAAGAGACTAAAAAGTAAAAAATAAGTATTGCTAAATTAACATCTTAAAGTTATAATTTACTATAACTGATTAAAATAATCAGATAGTATTAAAGGAGAATTAACATGGGAGAGATTAGAAGAGACGTTGTTGGTAAAGCCAGTGACTATGCAAACCCAGGTAATAACTCTGCAGCCCCAATGGGTGGAACCGATAAAGGACCAAGTACAAAGGGACGTGGAGCGCCAAAGGGCAATAAAGTAATTAACGGTGGTATGGGTTACTTTGATGAAGTTGCCCTAGCTAAGGGTATGCCAATTCCAGCACCTCAACCTGCTGGAGAATTATCAAAAGGACCAATGAATGCATCATTAGGACCAATGGGTTCAACTTTTGGTGGTAATGGAGCCGGTCGTTTTACTGGTAAGGATCAGGAAAAGAATGGATCTGGACCTGTTATGCCAAACCGTGTAAAGTAATAGGAGGCTATTAATATGGCAGGAGTATTAGGTAAAGGCGAACGTAGAGTTGTCATGATAGGGGATAACCGTTACGGTATGCCTGAAGAATATGATCCTGTTCGTAAGCAAAAGACTATTATGCAATATCGAGAAGGTGATACCATAACTCGTGAAGCAAAAGCAGTTTTTAATGGAACTGGATTAGATCTAAGCACTTATCCACAAAGACAGTTTAATTATGGTAAAAGAGTAGTAAAAGATACTGTTGGCGATAAATCTGTAACACCTGTTAACAAGAAAAATCGTTAATGCAAATACCAGAATTTTTACAGTCTTCAATGACAAAAGTAAAAAAGAAAGCGCACAGCAAGAACAAAAAAAGTTCTAAAGCTGTGCGCTTATCTGTTTCTAAAAAGAATAAAAAATATCAATCTCCTAAGAAATAATTATCTAACCAAGCAGTTCTACTAGGAGCGCATATAAAAACTTGTGCTTTACTCGTATTTATAATTTTATTATATATACCATCTATATTATTAACGTCACAACTTATAAAAACTAAGTCCTCATCTTTTAGATTAGAATAATCAAAATCTATTCCATCACAATTAATTATTTCTATAGATGAAAACTCACATTTATCAACTATTTGTGAGGCTATTTTTGCACATCTTAAGTCATAATCAATACCAATTTGTTTAATATCTGGAAATTTTTTAAAGGTATCTATCATACTATAAGGATACATACCACAACCGATCATTATTAGTTTTTCACAAGTTTTAAATAAATTATATTTCTTTTCTAAAACTAAGGTCTCTTTTATCCAGTTTTTATCAATAGGTAGATACTTTAATTTTTCAAAATCATTTTGTCTAAATAAAGGCTCTACTACCCCAAATTCTGTATGTTTCAAAGATACTTTCCAAGTTTTTTCTAACTCAAGTAAATTTGCTGATAATTCTCGCACTGTTCGTAGCTCCATCTAAGTTAATATTTGAATCTTTTGGAAAATATTCATACTCTTTTTTTATCTCTTGGAGCATAGTATCAATATTTTTTAAATTTAAATATGAACAGATTTTAAATAAGTTTAAATATTTAAGTTTATAACACCTAATTAGTTGTTCTACTTTATTGCCTGACTGTCTAGGAATAATTATAGCTGGTATTTTTGCTTTTATTATGTCAGTAGTGCTATTATAGCCTCCATACGTAATAAAAGCAAAGCAATTTTCTAAATGTTTAGATAGATTGGGTATGTAGTTAACTATCTCTACCCTATCACTTGCTCTATCCCCTATTTTATTATGTAAGCTTTTATCCCCTAAAGCGACTATGAACTTTAGATCTGGATTATTAGGCACTACAGATTTTAAAATTGTATTATAAATTTCAAAACCTTCTTCTTTGTTTAATCCACAACTTATATAAACATTATTATTCTGTCTATTATGGTTTTTTATATCTGGATTACACACATACCCTGTATAGAAGATTTTATCTCTTATATCTTCTATCAGCTCACTCCAATAATAGTTCCTAGTAGCATCAGACATCAAGGGTAGATAATCTCCATCTCCATGTACTAAAACATCACAATCATAGTTTATAATTACATGGTTTATTGTTTTTGCTACCCAATCTTGAATAGAATTTTCATGAGGCTCATCCCATGGATAATCTCTAATACTTATTAGTATTTTTATATTTCTTTTCTTACATTCTTCAAATAAAGAAAAATACTCATAAGAAAACTGCTGCCTACAAAAAGGAAAACCTTCGCATACTAAAACACTAATATCTTTATGAGTATCTAGTATCTCTCTAACTTTTGATACTCTTTTTCTGACATTATCACTGTGCATTAAGTATTTATAATCATTGTTAGTTTTTTCAGAAGCTTCTTCTAAGTAGTAAGAATGTTTTGTGTTGTATGATATAGGTGGATTATATAACTGATTAATCATAACAAAAGAATCAGTAGGTAGGCAGTCTGATATATATTTTATTCTCATAGCATGGCCTAAGCCTCTATAATACTGAGTTAAAAAAGCAATCATATACCTAACCACCTTATATATATCTTTAACATATTACTTACTTTATTATTGATTATATATCCTATAAAAGATATTACAGCTATCCCTATTGATAATAAAAAATGATAAAAAGATGTGTAGTATGAATAATCTAGATAACCAATTACTATAAGTATTAATGTTATTAGTGTAATAATTAATGATTTATAAAGCATATTATTTTAATCTTTTTTCTATCAAGGAATCTACACTTTCTCCTTGAGTTATACTAAATTCCATAGACTCTAATTTGTTATGTCTAAGCCATCCAGATTCATTATTTATTGTTATAACTTTTCTCCAGTTTTCATTTTTTATTTTTTTAACAGTAACTACATCACCTTTTTTAACATATATATTAGTTTTATTGTTATCATTTTCATCTTCACATAGGTAACAACCCTCTCTAACAACCCTTTTGCTGTTTATTTCAGCAGCTAGTTTTATCGGTAAAGTTACCTTATTTAAATTTACTTTTTCCTTTTGAACCCAAGTATGATCCTTAGAGTTAAAAAGATAATCACTTTTTTTAAGTAAGCTTTCTAATATATAATTATTGTCGCTTTTATACACCTCATCAATATTTTCTGCATCTACCATTATAACCTCTTTAAAAGATAACAATCCTATTTTATCTCCTGGATTTATAGTTTGTATCTTATCTGAGTAGTTATATAGTAGTACGATTAATTCATTACCGTATTTATAATAGCTACAAGGGAATATTGCTATCCCCTTGTTTTTTAATAAATCTATGTAAGAATTAACCACTACTTCATAATGAGGGTCAGTTATTAATATGTGCAACCCAGTATTTATAGGACAAATTTCTTTTGGGTTGATAGATAGTTTATCATTTGTTATTGCTCTAATATAAAAATTAGAATCAAATAAGTCTTTTGATTGAAGACCAAAAGGCAAATTTAGTTTATTAGATAAAGCTATAGCTTCCTCTGTTAGCTTATATAATACTTTTAGTGGCTTACTATCTCGCATAGTATATTCCAAACTTCTTTACCATCCTTAGAACAATCAATAACTTTTTGATTATACTTCTTTAAGGAGATAAGCTGTTCATTAATTAGTAACTTCTCTTTACTTGAGTTTAAATTAGAAATATATTTTGACTTACCTTTTAAAGGTAAAGCTTTTAATAAGCTGTCAAGAGTTTTATATTCTTTAGCTAGTTGTTGAGCACGTTTTGGTCCTACCCCCTCAACACCGATAATGTTATCGCTTTTATCTCCTTCAAGAATCCTAGAGAATAGATATTCTTCTGGAGTGAGAGAATATGTCTCAAAAAATGCAGCAATATCAATTTCTTTTCTTGAAAAGATATTAAAAATACTTACATTATCTGATAATAGTTGATACATATCTCTGTCACTTGTTACAATCCAAGTATGTTGATAATCAGGGCTTATGTTTTTTACCAAAAACGTAATGATATCGTCGGCCTCTAACCCTCTAAACTTTAGAGTCTGATAAGGTAGAATTTCAGGGATTGCATTAAGGCAAGAGAAGAACTCTTCGTAGTGTTTTTGCTCTTCTTCTTCTTGGGGCTTTATTCTATTTCCTTTGTAGGTTTCAAGAAGCTCCATTCGATAGTAGCTTTTACCAAAATCAAAGCATACAATCGTCCTTTCTGCGTTATAACTTTTAGCAAGGCTTTCGATTGTTCTTAGATAATCATCTTGGAAGTTATTATAATTTTTTCTCTGTAACCACCTATAAGCTAAGTTGTTACCGTCAATCAATAAAAGAGACTTTGGTTGAGTTTTCTGGTTTTCTACATCAACCAAGTCATCCCAATTTTTAGTATTCATTTTTATGTTCTTTCTATGTATGAGTTATAATGTATTATATATCATAATTATCTTTATGGCAAGTAATATGTGAAATTATTAATTACGCTACCTTTATAAGTATAAATAAAATACTTAAAATTATAGTACTATTAACTATGAAACTCATAATAGCAATACTTTTTTATACCTTATTTTTCTTTTTGTACTCATCTAACCAATCTTGCAGTAGCCCCATTTTAAAATTACAATCAAATCCTTTATAATTTATTTGTAATTTTAGTTCTATATCATCGCTCCAGCAAACATAATCTTTAGATCTATTCCATCTATATATTAGTAATGGTTTCTTTTTCATTACCTCGGCTTCTCTTATTGCCTGCCTCCAGAAGTTTAGTAAATCAGAGGATTTTGCGGTTAGCAAACCATTCCAATTAACTTCTTCGTAATGTTTACATTCAATACAATAAGGCCATGCTGCTGTATCATGGGGAGTCCATAAATCACCTTTTAAGTAATCTAAAGAACCACTTAAAGGCATTCTTTTAAACTCTATCTCTAACTCTTTTGTTAATAAATCTCTTATTTTTGCTTCATAAGAAGATCCTTTAATCTTACTTTTATTAACCATTGTTATACATATTGTGATTCTCAAGATATTCCATTAAAGAATCATATCCTCCAATATATTTACCCCATAGAAATATTTGAGGAACAGTTTTAGCATTAGGTACTGCTTCTAAAAGTTGTTCCTTAGTCCATTCATTAGAGATATTTCTTTCTTCAAAAGGAATATTTTTGCTATTCAATATATTTTTTGCTTTAACACAATAATTACAATTATCTTTTGACCATACTATATTAGTCATATACTTATCTCTCTTTACAGCTTAAAACCTTCAAAAGTATTTTTACCGATATCCTGCTTAATACCACCCACCACATAAGATTCTATCTCTGTTTCTTGAGGTGCGTTTTGAAGCTCTCGTGAGTTTAGCCAGTGTTGAGTCCAAGGCAGAGGATTTGAGTTTAGCTTTTGATTAAACACAGGTTCTAGACCTATTGCTTTCATTCTTTTATTAGCTATCCACTCTACATAATCTCCTAGTAGTTTTGCGTTTAATCCTACCATAGACCCCTTTTCAAATAGATAACTAGCCCATCTTTTCTCTTGTTCTACTGCATCCTTATACATTTGATAAACTAAAGGCTCACACTCTTTAATTATCTCTCTCATCTCTTCATCACGTTCAGCAGCTCTATAATTTTTAATTATATGTTGAGTAATAGCTAGGTGTTGAGATTCGTCTCTTGCAATAAGAGATATAATTTTGGCTGACCCTTCCATTAGTTTTAATTCACCAAAAGCAAAGGTACAAGCAAAGCTTACATAGAATCTAATACCTTCTAAAATATTTACATTAACTAGCGCTAGCCACAATCTCTTTTTAAGTTCTCTCTTATCTGTTTCTAGTCCTAATTTATATCTATTACCATACTCAATAAAATCATCATAAGTTTTAGTTACGCTTTCAGCCCTCTCTAAAATCATTGGATCGTCTAAGATAGTATCGAATATTTCAGAAGGGTTTGAATATAGATTTTTAATCATATAAGTATATGATCTAGAATGGATTGTCTCGAAAAAATCCCACGTAATCATACAAGACTCTAGCTCAGGTAAAGTACAAAAAGGTACAAAAGCAATTGCTGGACCTCTACCTTGTACAGAATCTAAAAGAGTTTGATATTTTAAGTTAGAGGTAAAAATAAACTTTTGTTCTTCACGCAGCTCATTATAATCATTACGATCTTTTTGTAATGACACCTCTTCTGGTCTCCAGAAGTACCCTAACTGACTTTGAGTAAGTTTATCAAAAATAGGATATTTAAAATTATCATATCTTTGAGAGTTTAGCTCTTCTCCAAAGAACATTGATCCTTTAGTGAAATCTACTTTGTTTCTATTAAATACAGTCATTATTTGTACTTCCTTGCAATCCAATAATTAATAATTTCATTTGTTTTATCTACGGCAGCCTGTATAGTTTTATTATTATGTAAAGTTACATCGTCAATATCATATATATTTTTCCAGTAAGACCTAGAATCATTATCAAAATTAGTACCGTCTCTTGCAATCCTAATTAGCAAACAATTATCATTACCAAAAAAATCAATAAGTGATCCTGCCTCTTCTTGAAAACCACTATCGCTTACGAGAAATAATTGATTAGTTGAATTTTTTATTATATTTAATGTTATATCACCAAATACTCTAGATCCGAACACTGGCTTAGCCCATTCTTCCGATAAGGATATTTGAGCTTCTCTCCAAGATTTTCCTAATAAATAATCTTTAGGTATTTCTTTTTCAGTTTCTAGAAGATTGATTTGTTGTTGAGATAAACCAAAAAATACAGGTAAGGCAGTTTTTAATGGGTTAGAAAACTTTATGTTTTCACAACTGCTATATCTTTTTAAAAGTTCGTTTACTATCGTATCTTTACCTGATCTTGGTGGTCCATTAAAAAAAATAATTTTTTTATTCATCTGTCTCTCTTATATCATAATCATACTTATCATCATCGCTTAACAACCATTTAGGACTAGTCTCTGCACTCCAGTGCTTGTTATTTAATATTCTTTCTATTACAATATCACCATATTTAGTAGTAGTGCTTGGATCGAATACTCTTAGTCTATTATTTGGTTGAATAGCAAAGTTACCATTTTCTAACTCTATTACATGACCACACTTGTGTTGTCCGGGATTTTCTGAATAACCAACGGGTAAAGTGTTAATGTCTTCATTAGCCCAGTCTAGAGTAAATAAATACTTACCTTTATATTTATTCTTTCTTCTGCTTGTAAATTCCATACTTTTATTTACAAGTATATCAAATTTAGTAGCAGACACATAGTAAGAAAAACTATCCCATAGTACAAGCTCGTCTAATTCTTGCTTTGGAGAATCAGGTTTAGTACAAAAAGCATGGATAGGCATTCTCCACCATATACCCCCATCTTCCATCATAAAATGGAACATAGGGGTTAAATGTGGTATAGAAGTCATTGCAAAAATAGTACAAGGAAAAGTTTTATCAAAACTATCTTGTTGGTTTCTTAAAAATTCTCCCCTTACTAAACATTCAATGGGTGGTATATTTATATTTAAATAAGACATTATATTGTACAACTCTCACAAGCTTCATCAGGATTTCCGTTTTCTTCTATCTTTTGAAGTTCGGAAATAGCAATCTCATCGTCATCCTTCTTAGCATCATAAGTGTTCTGATAATAAGAAGTTTTCCATCCTAGCTTATAAGTATTTAATAAGTCTTTAGCCATAACTGATAGAGGTACTTCATTATTAGAATAGTTTTCTGGATTATAACTCCAGTTACCTGATATAGCTTGATCAAAGAATTTTTGCATTACAGCTACTATATTGATATAACCTTCGTTTGATTTCATATCCCATAATAGAGTATAATAGTTTCTATAATGATAGAATCCAGGTACAATCTGTTTTAAAGGCCCTTTTTTGGACTTCTTAACAGATAAGAATCCTCTTGGTGGTTCAATACCGTTAGTCGCATTTGACACAACAGAACTAGATTCTGAAGGCATCTGAGCTGTAAGAGTAGAGTGTCTCATTCCATGAGCCTTAATCTCCCCTCTTAGAGCTTCCCAATCATATTTTAAAGAAGAATCAGATAAGATAGCATCTACTTCTTTCTTATACGTATCAACAGGTAATACTCCTTGAGAATACTTAGTGCGATTAAAATAGTCGCAAGCACCTTTTTCCTTAGCTAGATTTACAGATGCTTTAATCAAATAATATTGAAGAGCTTCTGTGGTGTCATGCATAAGTTGCCATGCACGAGGGTCATCGTACTTTACTTTATTCTTAGCTAGATAATGAGCTACACCAATATAACCAATACCTAAAGAACGACGTGCTTTTGTAGATTTTTCAGCTGCACGTACTGGGTATCCTTGAAAATCAATAAGTTCATCAAGAGCGCGTACTGCAATATCAGAAAGCTCTTCTAAATCATCTAAATCTTTAATTTTTCCTAGATTGATGGCACTAAGAATACAGAGTGCGATTTCGCCATTCTCATCATCAATATGTTGAATAGGCTTTGTTGGAAGAGTGATTTCTTGGCAAAGGTTACTCATATATACTTTATCTAGGAAAGATGAGTGATCGTTACAGTGATCAATATTCATTATATAAATACGACCTGTTTCTGCACGTTCTTTCAGAAGAGCCATAAAAATCTCTTGTGCTCTGACCTTTTTCTTAGGTATAGAATGAGCGCGTTCATATTTCTTATAAAGCTCATCAAACTTAGGAGTTCCAAAAGCTTCATATAACCCTGGAACATCATTTGGACTAAATAAAGAAATATTTTTATCTTCAATAAATCTCTCATAAAATAGTTTAGAGATTTGAATACTGTAATCTAGCTTACGAACACGGTTATCCTCTGTTCCTTTATTATTTTTAAGAACAAGAATATCTTCTATCTCTTTATGCCAGATAGGAAAATGTACAGTAGCTGAACCACCTCTGACACCGTTTTGCGTGCAGCATCGTACAGTTGATTCAAACTTCTTAAGAAACGGGATGACTCCTGTGTGTTGAACTTCTCCCCCTCTAATCCTTGAGTTGATTGCTCTAATTCTACCTGCGTTGATACCAATACCTGCCCTTTGTGATGTATAGTATCCGATAGCCATATCAGAACTAAAAATACTGTTAAGAGTATCATCGCTATCAACAAGAACGCAGCTAGCAAACTGACGAATAGGAGTACGAACACCAGCCATAACGGGAGTAGGAATATTAATTTTAAAAGTTGAAATAGCATCGTAATAGCGTTTAACATATGATAACCTTACATCTTTAGGATAATTATAAAACATTGTTGC
>JACCDW010824022.1_pt1 | contig 17633 bp, 14 predicted proteins | sample 7449781 | NCBI WGS metagenome assembly JACCDW01 (sample SAMN15323449, study PRJNA562643) | freshwater metagenome | isolation source: river surface water | place: USA:Blue River Watershed | collected 2017-08-18
GCACTCTCTGGAAAGTTCGGAGTATCACCAGGTGATGTGGTTCTTCTGAGCGCAAATTTTGGTGCTTTGATTGGCTCCGTCATCCTATTGGCAAGTCTTGCACCCGCAATTTCAAAAGGTTTTGCCTCGATAACTTCACTCGGAGAAATCCTTGAATCACCTGATATTGAAGAAAATCACAATAAAAAGAGGGTGGACGAGGTCTCTGGAAAAATTGAATTTAATAATGTCTCATTCATATATCCATCGAATCATAAACCTTCAATAAAAAGTATCAACCTCCTTGCAGAGCCAGGCAAGATGATTGCATTTGTAGGGCCGTCGGGATCCGGAAAATCAACTCTCATCAATCTGATTATTGGATTTCTGAGACCGACTAGCGGGGAGATTAAAATTGATGGAGAGAATGCTCAAAATCTTGACCTTCGCACAATGCGACGATTTCTATCTGTCGTACCTCAAGAATCCGTTTTATTCGACGGAACTATCGCTGAAAATATTGCCTACGGTCTCAACGATGTCAGTGTTGCAGAAATTGAAGAAGCTCTCCGCGGCGCAAATGCGCTCGACTTCGTCAAGGGACTTCCTTCAGGGGTCGAAACCATTGTGGGCGAGCGCGGTGCGAGATTAAGCGGTGGACAACGTCAGCGCCTAGCAATTGCCCGAGCGCTTATTCGTAATCCTAGAATACTTATTCTCGATGAGGCCACCTCAGCTTTGGATTCAGAATCCGAAAGATTAATTCAAGAAGCTCTGAAAACTCTCATGCGCAACCGAACCACATTTGTTGTCGCTCATCGCCTTTCCACAATTAAAGAGGCCGATTTAATTGTGGTTCTCAATGAAGGTGCAATCGAAGAGTTGGGCACCCATAAGGAATTAGTGGCGGGTAATGGCTTATATAGAAGTCTCTACGATGCTCAATCTTTTATTCCTGAGGAGTAAGGCAGACATATGAAGGAGGAGATGTAATGCTCATAGGATCGAGCCGAGAAGAACTTGAGAAAACACAAGCAGAAAACACTGCTCAGGAAGACTTTTCTCTATTTTGGCAAAACACACTCGAGCAAATGCTCCCCAAGGAAAATCAGTTATCGCTGACTCCATACGAAACCCCTATGAAGAATGTCTCCACATGGGATGTCACTGTGGCCGGGTTTAACAATGATCCAATTCGTGGCTGGTTCCTTGAGTCAATCACGGCGCCTGCACTCTCGCCCTGCATAGTCATCTATGACGGATACGGTGGCGGTCGAGGATTGCCCCACGAGTGGCTCTTCTGGGTGGCGGCAGGTTACCGAGTGCTCGTCATGGATACACGCGGCCAAGGCGGAGGATTTCGACTCTCAGATACACCCGATGGTTCTTACCCTCGCCACTCACACTCCCCCGGTTTTATGACCCAGGGAATTCTCTCTCCGGAAGATTATTACTATCGAAGAGTTTTCGTTGATGCAGTTGCATTTGTTCGTGCTGCCCAAAATTTGAAGGGTGTGGATCCGAATCGAGTAATCGTGGCGGGCGGAAGTCAAGGAGGTGGGATTGCACTTGCAGCTGCATCGCTCTCTGATGGAGTTTTTGCAGCCATGCCCGATGTTCCATTTCTATCTTCATTTCGGCGGGCAACAGAGATTGTCGATACATATCCCTATCACGAGATCACAGCATACCTAAGGGTTCATCGTTCAGAGGTAGCGCAAGTCTTTAAGACACTCTCTTATTTTGATGTTACAAATCTGGTCACTATGGCAAAGGTTCCGGCCCTTGTTTCGATTGGGCTGCATGATCCGGTCTGCCCGCCAGAAACCATTTTTGCAATGCGTAATCGTTATGCAGGAAAAATAGATACAGAAGTGTATGAGTTCAATACTCACGAAGGTGGGAGTGTTGCTCATCAGCTCGTGCAGGCAAGATGGCTTGAGAAACTACTAACAGAGAAGAGTGCGCGATGATAAATGCTGATCAAAACCTTGGATATGGCTTCAATGCGCAATGGGCTTATTCTCGAGGCCATATGGATGCGGCTCTACCTGCAGATACTCGCATGCTCGACTTTATGGCGAAGTATGATTTCAAATTCTTGCGATTGCCGACTGACTATCGGTTCTGGATAGACACTCTTGATGGACCAGTGCATGAATCCTTTCTCGCTCTTCTCGATTCCTATATTCATGAATCTATCTCCCGAGGAATTCACATCAGCCTTAATCTTCATCGTGCGCCGGGATATTGCATTAATGGGTGGGAACAAGAGGCGACCAACCTCTGGGCCGATACAGCTCCGCAAGCATCATTCCATCGTCTCTGGTCACTCGTAGCTGAGCGCTATAAAGGCAAACATATGGATCTACTGAGTTTTGATTTAGTAAATGAACCTCCTGCCGAAGGCCAGCGCGGATTCACGAGAGAAATACACTCCACTGTTATTCGCTCTGTTACTGCAGCAATTCGCGCAATCGATCCTGACCGAACTGTTGTCATTAATGGCCTAGCAGGTGGCCACCTTGCAATGCCTGAGCTCGCAGATCTTGATGTCGTTCACAGCGGGCGCGGGTATCAACCCATGCTTGTCAGTCACTACAAAGCTGAATGGTGGGATGGAAGTAAGGGCATGCCAGTGCCAACATATCCATGCACTTATGAAGGAAAGTATTGGGATCGACAGGCCCTGTGGGATTTCTACCAACCGTGGCGAGATGTTCAAGCGATGGGACGGCCAGTCCATATTGGTGAATTTGGTTGCTATCGCTATACAGATAACGATGTGGCACTAGCCTGGTTTAAAGATCTCTTTGATATCTATCGCGAATCTCGTTGGGGATATTCTCTCTGGGAGTTTGATGGAAATTTCGGTATCGCAAATCATGGACGCCCTGGAACAAAGTATGAAAACTTTGAAGGGCTTAATATCGATAGGGCTTTGCTCGAACTCATGTTGGAAAGTCGCGCCTAAACACCCAATTTACTGGGTTGACAACGATGGAACTTAGTGGAAATCTGCGCTCAGTAGACAGGAGTCATTGTGAATAAATGGAAATTTATCGTGCCGTTGGCTTTGGCGAGCGTTGTGAGTATTGCCTATTTCTCTGCCGGTCCACGAGTTCCGATGGATGGCGACACCACATCTGAGCTCGCATTAAGTGAGAAGGCTGAACAAGACACTCCTGAAGAAGTTAAGGGCGGATTTGGCACGGAGATAGATCTAGGAAATGGCCTGACTCTGAACGTCTCTGAGCCTGCATCCTTTAAAGCTAAAGACTTCGCATCTTTAGGTGTTGAAGGCTTACCCATGATTATGGATATAACAGTAAGCAATAAAGGTTCAAAAAGCGCTGATATAGCCTCTTTTTCCATCATACAAAGTGCATTTGACGCTGACGCTTCCCTCTCATGTTCTGACGTCTTCGAGGAAGCATCCGGCGTGGTCGGGCTGCCCATGGATACAGTCTTAGCTCCATCAAAGAGCGTTACATTTAAATGGGCAATTGTCTGTCCAACGACAAAAGGTGATGGCTTACATTTAACCTTTAGCGTCACGGGCGAAGAACAGATCACTCTCGACTCCACCGTCAAATAATTTTAAAGAGTTCTCCGCGTAAGATCCACACATAAATGTCCTGCGTTGTCTCATTACGAGCAGGAAATGTCTCGATGGACTTTTTTATTGTTATCAAACTGTGGCTATGGCTATCATTGACAACGCTGTCATTTGGGTGAAATCTACCGACAAGACGCAACGAGGTTCGTTTGCGTTACTACGAAGGAGTGAAACGTGAAGCGAATAGGAGCAATAGCGGTAGCTATTTCCATGCTCGCTGGAGTTGCGATTAGCGCACCAGCGAACGCTGCAAAGCAGACACTCACCATCTGGGCAACCGGTGGCGATGCGGATGCGGCAGTTATGAAGGCAGCAGGTAAGGCATTTGAAGATGCTAACCCTGGTGTCAAGGTCAACGTCCAGGCAATCTCATGGGGCGATGGTTATGCAAAGGTCTTAGCGGCAGCTGCTGCTAAGAAGGGTCCAGATATCTTCACTGGCGGCCTCTCATGGGGTATTTCTGCTGGTAATAAGGGCGCTCTTGCTGATCTTCGCGCACTCGGCGTAGCTAGCTACGTCCAGCCAAAGGTGCCTGCGCAGATTTACAAGGCTCTCGTCGGGTACAAGTCAACCAAGGTCTATGCGGTTCCATTCGACCTTACATTGATGATGATGTTCTACGACAAGGGCACACTTGCTAAGGCAGGCATCTCATCAGCACCTAAGACAGTTGCTGAGTTCAACGCCGCAGCAGAGAAGCTCAAGACAACAGAGGGTGTAACAACTCCTATCTACAACGAATGGGGAAATGCTGACTGGCTCGGCTTCTTCTCTTGGTTGTACTCAATGGGTGGCTCACTTTATGACGCTACCTGTAAGGTCACAATCAACAACGCTAAGGGCGTTGCCGCTCTTAACCAGTATAAGAAGCTCTACAGCGATCTCGGTGCACCAAAGCCAGGCGTAGCTGACTGGAGCATGAACGACAACATCCAATCAGGTAAGTACGGAATCGGCTTCTCTGGAAACTTCCAGGCAAGTTCTTTCTACACATACAAGAAGGATTACAAGACTTGGACAGCTGCACCAGTTCCAGCTGCTTCAGGTTCAAAGAGCGTTGCATTCATTGGTGGCCGAGGTATCTCAATCATGGGATACGCATCTAAGTCACAGCAGGCACTTGCAGCTAAGTTCATCAAGTCTATTTATGACCGCAGCGTTGTGCGTCAGATGAACCTTGTTGGTGCAGCACAGAATGCAATCTTCCTATCTCCTGTGATCAGCAACGCTGACACTATTGATGCATATCCAGCATCTGTGCTTGCGACAATCAAGAGCCAGTTGAAGGATGCACAAGGTCCTCCAAACTGTAACGGTTGGGAAGATTCACAAGCAGGAGTAACAACTGCTATTCAGAGTTTCCTATTTGGATCAGCATCCGCGCAAGCAGCACTCGATGAGGCTGCTAGCGTAATGAAGTCCAAGCTCTAAATAGCTCTCCCTCTCTAAAAAGTGCGTGGGTAGGAATTAAATTCCTACCCACGCACTTACAAAAGCAAAATATTTCAGATGAAAGGTGCATCACGTGTTGCAACTAAGAAGGCGTTCCGAAGAAGATGGAGTCAGTCGCAAGACTGGGTTCAGACGCTTTAGCGAGGCTGGCATTGCAACTTATTTGATGCTCTCCCCCTTTGCTTTACTCTTCATCGTTTTCAGCGTTTATCCAGTTCTTGCAAGTCTGCGCCTCTCATTTATGCGCTACAACGCAATTTGTAACCCAGATCAAGCCCCATGTGGCAGCGTTGGCTTTGGTAATTACACAACGCTAATTTTTCATGACGATCGTTTTCATAAAGCACTCTCAAACACTGGGCTCTATGTTGTCGGTGCAGTGCTCTTGGGTATGCTCGCATCGCTTGGCCTGGCACTCGCCCTTCAAGAAGATACACGAGCGAACCGTGTCCTTCGCGTTATTTTCTTTCTTCCATCAGTGACATCTGGAATTGCCGTTGTCTTAGTCTGGGGTTGGGTTTTTAGAGGTGACGAAGTTGGACTTCTCAACGGGTTTCTGAATATCTTCGGGCTAGCTCCAATTCAATGGTTAGCTACGACATGGATGGCTATTCCGATTCTGATTTTCATGTCGATGTGGGGTGGAGCAGGCTTTGGCATGATTCTCTTCCTAGCTGGCCTTAACTCAATTCCCGCAATGTACTACGAGGCAGCTGTCATTGATGGGGCAGGTCCTCGTCAACGCTTTAGATACATCACTCTGCCTCTACTAAAACCGGTCATGGTCTATGTTGGCATCACAGGAATCATTGGAGCATTTCAAATTTTCGAAGGCGTCTATCTTCTCTTTCCAACCAGCGTGGGATCAATCGGTGGATTGCAAGATATGGCACTCATGATTGTGCCGTATCTCTACGACGCAGGCTTTAACAAATTCAGATTGGGATATGCCTCAGCCATCGCTTGGATCCTTTTTGCAATTATTTTTGTTGTCAGCATGATTAATCTAAAAATCTCTCGCTCTTTGGAGGATCTCAAGTGACCAAAGAACTCACCAAGGCTGAAAATAAGCGTAACGAAAAACTTATGGAGCGTAGTGGCGCTTTTTCAAATCCCTTTGAATCCAAGTCGCGAGCATCTAAATTCCGTAGAATCCCAATCTATTTGCTGACTGTGGTGATGATTGCTCCTTACTACTGGATGATCACTTCTTCATTTAAGTCCGTGAAAGAGCTGCAAGTTGTACCCCCTACTTTTTTTCCAGAGAAGTGGATTACCGGCAACTACTACGACCCAAAATTTGACCCTACAACTTTCCAACAGGATGTAATGCAGGGACTGTTTCAAAGGTATCCGGATCTGAAATTTGGATTCTTTAGATTTATGTTCAACAGTATTTTTGTGAATATCTCCATCACTTTGCTTACTTTATTTATCGGCTCTCTGGCCGCTTATGTCGTTAATAAGCATCGATTTAAGGGTAAGAAGATTGTCTACCTAGTGATTATTGGATCAATGATGATTCCATGGCAGGTAGGACTTATTCCGGGATTTTTGCTCATGGACTCATTGGGATGGCTCAACACCTACTGGGCTTATATCGTTCCGGCACTTCCAAAAGCATTCATCGTCTTTTTCTTAACTCAATACCTCTCATCGATCCCAGACGAGCTAGTTGAAGCGGCGCGAATAGATGGTGCCTCTGAATTCACTATTTATTACCGGATCATCCTTCCACTTCTCAAGCCAGCACTCATTGCCATGATGATTTTTACTGCTATCGGGGAATGGAATAACTTCCTATGGCCATTGATTATTACGACTAGCCAGGATATGGCTACTCTCCCAGTAGCTCTCGCTAACTTGCGAAATTCTGGCGCCGGAAATATTGGAACTCAAGGCATCATCATGGGCGCTTCCTTAATCACAAGTATTCCAACCATTGCCCTCTACTTCGCAACTCAGAAACACTTCATTCGTGGAATTGCACTCTCTGGACTGAAGTAATGCCTCATTCCACTCGCTCTCCATTGAGATTTACGGTGTTGATCTCAATGATTGTTGCATCCTTAGTTGTGCCCACACCTGCACATGCAATGAGTTCACCTCTCGTGGATGTGGTCTCCTTGGGGTCTCCGACTACACCTGTAATTCTCTCAATAAGCGGCCTACCTCAAGCTGAGAACAATTTTGATAGAGACCAAGCTCAGGTGACAGCGCGTTTAACGCGTCCAGATAACGTTGCGATTACGGTTAATGGGTATTGGTACCAGGAGTACAAGCTTCAAAATATAAATGGAAACCGAAATATTATGAAAGTCGGTGAACCTCATTGGCGATTGGCATTCTCATCAACTGTGGCAGGGAGATACTCTCTAGAAGTGCTCGCCACCATTAAAGGTGAGAAGTACACACTGCCTCTTTATACAGTGGAGACCAACTACTCAGTTATTCCAAAAATTAAGACTCAAGGAAAGTCTTTCACGCGCGGGGACCAACCCTTTATCCCTATTGCTTACAACATTGCCTGGGCGGGGCGATTCGAGGAAGTTGAACGATATGACCGCTGGTTCTCTCAAGCATCTAAAGCTGGAGTTAATGTGGCACGCGTGTGGATGGCCTCTTGGTCCCTTGGAATTGAATGGACCGATACAGGTTTAGGCGACTACACCAAACGTCTCGATCGAGCTTGGCTATTGGATCAAGTCTTTCTTCTTGCTGCGAAATACGGAATTGGGATCAACTTAGTTTTCATCAATCACGGTGCGTTCAGCACTTCGACTAATCCTGAGTGGTACTCAAATCCATATGCAAAAGAAAATGGTGGCCCGCTCGCCTCAGCAGCCGAATTTGCTACTAACGATGTGGCTTGGAAATTCTGGGAGAGAAGGCTTCGCTACATAGTTGCTCGATACAGCGCCTACCCATCGCTCATGACGTGGGAGTACTGGAATGAAGTAAATTTCACACCGATTACCTCCGTAGACCTTAAGAATTGGATAATCAAGTCGAACAAGGTTCTTGAAGAAATCGACGCATATCGAACTTTGCGCACGAACTCATGGTCCTCTGGTGCAAGTCTGCAGGATTGGAATGACCTTGATTATGCAGTAACCCACGTGTACGACCCCAGTGATCCAATTAAATCCCTTACAGTCCAGGCAGAGGCTCTAAGAAAAGTGGTTACTAATAAACCGATTCTTGTTGGCGAAATGGGTTCCGGCACTGTAAGCGAAGACCCGTTCTCGGACCCAAGAGGTCTTCATCTCCATAATTCCCAATGGGCTGCAACCTTTGTTGGATTTGCCGGACCTGCATCTTATTGGTGGTGGGATAACTACATTGAGCCGCTCGACCTTTGGGGACATACAAAAGGTCTGAATATACTGACTAAAGATCTCGACCCTGCCTCAATGCATATGGCTCGCATTTATGGAGTTACACAAACATCAATTTTGACCCTCACCTCACCAGAGTCTGTCATTGGTTGGATTCGACATAACAATTTTGATCGCTCCGCTAAAACACAGCTCTTACTGGATGCAGCTATCGAAGCATTGAAAACTAAGAAGAAAATCAATACGAACTTTCCTGATCCAGTTTCAAAGGGTGGAACAATCCTTGTGCCGGTTGCGCAATCAGGAAGCTACAAAGTGAGGTTTTTGAATACATTTACCGGCGCTACAATTCGAGTGCAAACTATTAAAAGCGATACTGCAACCTTAAAGATTTTGGTACCAAAATTTACAGGTGATATTGCTTTTAGAATTGACCGGGTGTAATTCACATGAGTATCAAAGATTTGAATCCAACCCAAGAGGCCGTGAATGTTATGGCCCATCCGACTCTTGCTGATGTTGCTGCGATATCAGGTGTGAGTATTAAGACCGCATCGCGTGTAATGAACGGCTCTACCCAGGTTTCAGGCGGTACCGCCGAAAGAGTGAAGAAAGCCGCCAACCTCGTGGGGTATCGTTCTAATCGAATCGCCCGAGAGCTCAGAGTCGGCTCGCTCAGCAATCTAGTTGGCATGATTATTTCTGATCTCTCGAACCCTTTTTATGCTGGTTTAGCTGCAGGAGCCGAGGAACGGCTTGCCGAAGAAGGGCTTGACCTTATTCTTGCGACAGCACGAGATGACGGCGAACGAGAGAGAAACTTGATTGAATCCCTCTTAGAGCGACGCGTGAGAGGTTTGATAATTGTTCCCTCCGGCGAGGATTACAGTCATTTGCACCTAGAACGTAAACGCGGTTTTTCGTTTGTTTTCGCCGATCGTGTCGCTCCATATTTAGATGCTGACTCAGTGACGGTAGACAACCGTGGCGGCATGACAGTCTGCCTTGACTATCTTCTCAGTCAAAATTGCAAGAAGATTGCCGTCATTGCTGACAATATAAATATTTGGACCGCATCTGAACGCGTAGAAGCTTTTAAACAAGCAATTTTAAGTCGGAGAGTTGATTCAAAGAATACGCACATTGTTACCAACATCCACACATCTGAAGAAGCGGCATCGGCCATGATGTCTCTGCTTAAAGAAAATCCTGATATTGATGGGATCATCGCCACCAATGACGTGATTGCGCTCGGTGTAGGTCAAACCATTAACGCAAACTCATCCAACGTTAAAGTGGTAAGTTTTGACCTTTTTGCCACGGCAAATCTACTTGGCATTAAAACCCTTGACCACGATCCGAGAAGAATTGGCAGAGTTTCAGCTGAATTGCTGATACGTAGATTTGAAAACCCATTCGAAACAAGTTACACCTCCGAAATTCTAAAAATTGAGCTCAACGAATCAACCCTCCCCCAGAAAGGAGTCGGAAAGAGTGACTAGGTATGCAGTTGGTGTCGATATCGGTGCAACCAAAGTCGCCATAGCCACCGTATCGGAAGATTTCAGAGTGCTACGCAAGCATGAAGTGAATACTCAAGTTTCCAGTGGGGAAATTCTCTGGGAGAGTATCAAAGCTATCGCTTCTAGTTTTATCAACGAATCTACCGGAGAGCTTCTCGGCATCGGAATCGGTTCTGCTGCCCCACTTGATATGCGCACTGGATGTTTAAGCCCAGTCAACATACCTATCTGGAGAGACTTCCCCGTTGTCGCTCACTTCAAGGAACTTTCTCAGGGTACTCCAGTTGTATTGCATGGAGACGCTCTCGCCCTTGCTCATGCGGAATACAAATTAGGAGCCGGCAAAGGATTTAAGAACATGCTGGGCATGGTTGTCTCTACCGGCGTAGGTGGAGGATTGATCATTGATGGCAAGGTGTTTACCGGCGACTCTGGAAACTCATTCTTTATCGGTCACCACTCTATTAACTTTGATGGACGACTCTGCGCATGTGGTAGACGAGGATGTTTAGAGGCTTACTCGAGCGGACCGCAAATGGTCTCTATCGCACTTGAAAATGGATGGGAATCCACTGGTGAGACCTTTATTGACCTTGCCCAATCTGCGCGCGATGGAGATCTCATCGCTATTGATGCAATATCTCAAGGTACTCATGCACTCGCCAGAGGCATCGTGAACATGGTCGGAGCTCTAGATATAAACCACGTCGTAATAGGTGGGGGCGTCGTTCAAGCTGGAGATATTTTCTGGAAGCCACTTGAGAAACATATGAAGAACGAATCAAAGGCGATTGAGTTCCTCAAAGATGTTCAGCTACATACAGCTGAACTTGAGAGAGATGCAGGTGTCTTAGGTGCGGCACTTGCAATCCTAGGATAAGGAGAAGCATGGAACTCGAAAAGTCAGAACGTCCTTGGGGCCGATATGAGGTTCTGCAGGAAAGCGATAATCATAAAGTTAAGTGCATCTGGGTTCTTCCAGGAAAACGCCTCTCATACCAACGCCACCAAAAACGCGCAGAACACTGGTTTATTGTCACTGGCTCTGCCCTGGTCACAATAGATGGAGTAGATCGAAAACTGGGGGCCGGAGATACCGTTGATTTTGCAATCGGAGTACTTCATCGAATCGCAAATATTGGAAACGATGAAGTTGTATTTGTTGAAGTCCAAACAGGTACCTATTTTGGGGAAGATGATATCGAGCGAGTAGAGGATGACTTTGGACGATGAGTAAAAATACTAGAAAAGATCTACAAAGTTCCTGGACGCTCAAACTCTCACCACGCCCAGATGCTTGGGATATTTCTCCAGTCGAAGATGGTCATAACGGATGGCGAAATGACCCAACAAAGATTATTCGTCGCGAGATTCCGCAATCCTTCCCAGCGACAGTCCCTGGATGTATTCACACCGATTTAATCACTGCAGGTTTCATTGACGACATCTCAATCAATGGCAAAGAGCAAGATCAATTCTGGATTTGGAAGAGTGATAGCTCTTATACGACAACCATTGCTCAAGATTTAACTCTTGGCAATAAACACCTCATCTTTAATGGGCTCGATACTATTGCCACTATATCTATCAACGGTTCAGTTCGAATGAAGAGTAAGAACATGCACCGTTCTTATCGACTTGACATCACAGAAGATTTAAAGGCTGGAGATGTAGCTCTAGAAGTTTCATTTAAGGCTCCTCTCACTGATGCAGAAGAGCATGTCAAAGAGCTGGGTCTCTATCCCCGCCCGTATGACATGCCTTATAACTATCAGAGAAAAATGGCATGCAGTTATGGTTGGGATTGGGGTCCAATCACAATTTCCTCAGGTATTTGGAAGAAGATTGAAATCCACACTTTTTTTGATGCTTATTGTGACAACGTTGGCATTACGCCTACAGTCGACAATGGCGTCCCTGGTTTCTCTCTCGATATTCCGATACTAGGTAATACCACTGCACTTTCTGGCGTCATCCGTGTTCTGGACGCTCAAAGTGGAGAGAAAATCCACGAAGGATCTATTGCTATCAAGGGGTCCTCATTTAACGAGTACCTCGAGCTCCCTAGCGCACAAATTTGGCATCCGCGCGGGAGAGGTGCACAGCCTCTTTATTTCATTGAGTTTGACCTGCTCGGTAGCGATGGAGCAGTCCTTGAATCTCATCGTCGTCGAGTTGGCTTCAGAAAAGTCGAACTTGATACTTCAGCACTAGACGGGGATCGCAATCTCTTTGCCATCAAAGTAAATGGTGAGCGGCTATGGATTCGTGGAGCAAATTGGATTCCGGACGATCCTTTCCCTACCCGAGTCTCAAAAGAACGCTATCAACAGCGCATCAAAGATATGCTCGAAGTAAATATCAACGGAATTCGTGTATGGGGCGGCGGAATTTACGAATCAGAGTATTTCTACGATTTCTGTGATGAAGAAGGCATTGTTGTCTGGCAAGACTTCCTCTTTGCGTGCGCTGCATATCCTGAGACTCCTGAGATGTTTGAAGAGGTTGAAGCCGAAGTCAAAGAGAATGTCCGCCGACTTTCATCGCATCCAAGTCTGGTGATGTGGTGCGGCGGTAACGAATGTATAGAGGGCTTCCAATACTGGGGGTGGCAGCCAGACCTGGCTGGTCGCCCTTGGGGAGAAACTTTCTATCGCACAACAATTCCTGACGCCCTCAGAACTATTGATACCACTCGCCCTTATATTCCGGGTTCTCCAATCTCGACTCACTCTGATGATGTTCGCAGCTTTGCTTCTGGAACTAATCACATCTGGGATGTCTGGAATGAGCTCGGCTATGAAAGATACGAGCAGTACCAACCTGCATTCGCAGCTGAATTTGGTTTCAACGGCCCTGGTTCGTGGGCCATGTTGACTCGTGCCATTGGAAAAGATGATCTCGATTCAACGACCCCTGAAGTTGCTTACTATCAAAGAGCCTTCGATGGTATGACAAAGATTGCTGCAGGACTTTCGCGAGAGTTTGCCAATCCACCCACCTCTGGCCATGCCTGGTACTTCGCTGCAGCGCTAGACCAAGCTCGTGCAGTTGAAATTGGATTGAAGCACTTTAGAAGCCTGTATGAGACCTGTTCTGGCTCAATTCTCTGGCAATTCAACGATATGTGGCCTGCAATCAGTTGGGCAGTTCTTGATCACACCGGGTTCCGTAAATTGGCCTGGCATGCAATGAAGGCTGCCTATCGCCCTCGAACACTCATTATCGGTCGCGTCGATCAAGGCGCCAATATCACGCTCCTCAATGATCATCACGAACCATGGAGCCCACAAGTCGAAATATTCCTGATCAGTAAGTCAGGTCTGGTTATTCAGAAGCACCTCCTCGAAGTAACGATTGAACGTTATGGCGTTTACCGCACACCAGCGGTAGAACTATTCCCGGAGATAGCAGATGGACAATTTGAAGGCTTTATCTTGGCAACATCACCCGAAGTTCGAGTATCACGACGAACTACTCTCAACCCAGCGGCAGCAGCTCCCGCTCACGAGCTAAAACATTTCTCAAGAATTGAAGGAGGAAAGTTACTTGTTGATGTCACAGCACGGACATATTTACATGAGCTATCAATTCTTCCAGAACTTCTCTTCTTGGGAACTCAAGTGGATACTCAATCTGTTTCGTTACTGCCAGGTGAGAGCCACACCTTTACAGTGAGCGGAGACGAGAAAGACCTCGTGGAAATATCATCACATATCGATGCGATTCTTTGGTCTCACAATAGAGTTGTGAATCCACTATGAACATTCGGATTGATGAGGTCGGGGCCAAGAACGATGGAGTAACAAATAACGCATCCTTTATTCAAAGTGCGATAGATGCAGTTGCCACATCAGGTGGTGGACAAGTCATCATTCCAAGTGGTGGCATCTATCTCAGTGGAAGCCTTGCCCTGAAAGCCCGTGTCGATCTCCATCTGGAGGTCGGTGCAACTCTCAGAGCGAGCTCTGACTACGAGGACTACACGCCAGAACACAACATCAAGAACCTGACCAACGGCGAAGTCGATGAGTTCGTCCTCCCCCAACGTGCATTCATTTCAGGATTTCGAGCACATGGCGCTCGAATCTCTGGCGATGGCATTATTGATGGAAATGCAGATGGATTCATCGCTGAGCGAGGCCAATACATTCACAAGATGCGCGGGCCTGTCGGAGGCAAAGATCAATATCTAGAGCGGCCATTCACTATATTTCTCATTGAATCCGAAAACCTCACTTTGCGAGATTTCACTCTTAAAGATCCTGCTTTTTGGGCACTTCGCACTACTGGTTGTAATCATCTACTCATCGATGGAATCAGAATTCTGACGGATCTTATGGTTCCTAATGCCGATGGAGTTGATATAGATCGCTGTCAAGATGTGCGCATTATTAATTCAGAATTTGTCACCGCTGATGATTGCATCTCATTAAAATCCTGCTCCCAGACTGCTCAATATGGTGATGTCGCCGATATCGTAATTGCAAACTGCATCTTCACTTCTACATCAGGTGCCATTACCCTCGGGACCGAATCTGTTGGTGACATCAAAAATGTCCTTGTTAATAATTGCATCGTTAAAAATTCACATCGAGGTTTTGCAGTCCGCGCTCGAGAAGGCGGCACGATCTCAAATGTGAGATTCTCGAATTCCATAGTCCACACTCGAACCTTTAGCGATATGTGGTGGGGCCATGGTGAAGCCCTACACGTAACAGCGTTCTCTTGGGATGATCCTACGAAGGGTACGGATGGAAACATAGAACGTACCTACGAGGGTTTCGTCAAAGATATTGTCTTCGAAAATATCACCTGCACCACCGAGGCTGGAATTCTCAATTATGCTGCCCACCCTGCATTAATCCAGGGGGTTCTCTATCGAAATGTCGATGTCTTCCTTGAGAAGAAGTCAAAATGGGATTCTCGAATAGATTTGCGTCCCAATGGAATTGTCCCAGTACTGCATCGTAAACATAATGGCTTCGAGGTCGTAAATACTACTAACCTCACGCTAGAAAACTGCCGAGTGATATTCGATATTAGCTCTCGCAATCAATATGGAGATGCGATTTTTCAAGATGGTTCCATCAACTTCAAATCTACAAACTTTCTTGAGCAGGTCAAGGAGAGTTAATTGACGCAACTTGCACAGCGTAGAGCAGATATTCAGGGGCTCAGAGCCCTTGCGGTCTCTCTCGTTGTAGCAGGTCATGTTGCACCGAAAACTATCTCTGGTGGGTTCATTGGCGTTGATATTTTCTTTGTGATCTCCGGGTATGTAATTACCTTGCAGATGCTGAGATTGCCAGCAGAGAAGAAGGGCGCATTTCTCCTTCAATTTTATTCCCGCCGTATTTTAAGAATCATCCCAAGTGCGCTACTGGTTATTGCTGCCACGATTCTTGCAACCGATTATTATCTCGGATTAGTCAAAGGCAACGAAGTTCGATTAGATGCGGGCTGGGCATCTATATTCCTCAGTAATTTTCATTTTCATAATCTCTCACTAGATTACTTTGCGGCTGGCATTGAGCGCTCTCCACTCCAGCACTTTTGGTCACTTTCAATAGAAGAGCAATTTTATCTATGCTGGCCCGTTCTCTTCTTGCTCTTCGCAACGAAAAACGGATCCCAAGTTGCAAGACGGATCTTTCTGGCCCTTCTCGCTCTGATTTCGCTCTCGCTTGCGCTGATCCAATCAGAGGTCTCACAATCTCCAATATTCTTCCTTACCCACGTTCGCCTGTGGGAGCTTGCAGTCGGTGCGCTGATTGCATTTCTTCCTGAAAGCAAGAGATTTTTTAAATATTTTCAAGCTCTAGCTCTTTGTTATCTGCTTTCTGCCGCATGTTTTATTGATGAAAGTATGCAATGGCCAGGAGCTGCGGCAGTACCTGTTATCTGTGCAACCGCACTTTATTTGTACTCTTCTCAATCCAACAGATTGAATCCTCTCAATCTCAAGATTTTTTCTTACATTGGAGATCTTTCATATGTGATCTATCTCTGGCATTGGCCAATCTTGACTATCTTCATTGCAATCTCTACAGACTTTGGAACGTTCGAGATAGTTCAGGTGCTTGCACTCACTCTATTGTTCAGCCTATTAACTCATCACCTCTTTGAAAAACCTATTCGTTTCGCCTCTACATTGCGCTCAAGGCCCGTTTTTACGGTCTCAATAGGTCTCGCATCTATCTCAATGACATCACTTGTTTTATTCTCATCTCACCAAATCTAAGGAGTGCTCCATGAAGAAGCTATCAGCGCTGGCCATCGCAACCATCTTGGGGCTGACCGTGCAACCGGCTGTAGCGGCTAATTTCGATGTGCAGATTGCCAACGAAGTAAAGAAGGCGACTCTCTTACAGGCACTTCCAAAGGTTCTCAATGCATCTCTTATCAAAGCTCGTACGGACAAGAGTTCTTGGCTCGATCAAATGTGTTCTGTTGATTTTCCTTCAACGGATACCCCGCTCTGCGAGGGAGGTGATCTCACTTCTACAAAAATTGTTGTGCTCTACGGCGATTCTCATGCATCAATGTGGATGAGCGCGCTGGATACAATCGGGAAGAAAGAAAAATTCAAAGTTCGCCTCTTCGCAAAGCTTGCCTGCCCCCTAGTCAAGGCTCCTGTTTGGAGCTATCAACTCAACAAGCCGTTTTATCAATGTAATGAATGGCAAGCAAAGGTGCTTCCCCAAATAGCTGGCCTTAAACCGGAAATATTAATCGTGACAAACCAGTGGAAGCCTGCTGTCATCGATGGCAAACAATCTGATTTTGATACTCCCTTCTTCTGGGAGAAGGAGTTTCCGCTCGCAATGGCTGAGATTGCAACGCTAAGTAAGAAGGTAGTTATTATTGGAAATAATCCAAGCCTGACTCAAGATCCTGTTTCATGTATCAGCCGCCCGCGCACAAATCTGGCGCTCTGTTCTGCCGGTCGCACTCAAGCAGATAACGCTCGTTACAATAAAATTGAGGCAGCTGCAGCTAAGGCCATTGGCGCGACATATATCGACACTGTTCGATGGGCCTGTACTACGACTATCTGCCCAGTCGTCATCAAGAACAAGATTGCCTACTTCGACCAGTGGCATTTCTCTGAAAGTTACGTGAAATACCTTCTGCCAGCTCTTGAGGCTAAATTAAAGTAAAGGCCCCGGTAGCCCTCTAGTTGAGAGGGATGCGGATCTTCTGGCCTGCGGTGAGATCTCCATTGCCGAGGCTATTGATTTCGATAATCTCTGCAACGAGATGGCCAGCATCTCCGCTGCCTACTCGGTTTGCTAGCGACCAGACGGTATCGCCTGGAGCGACGGTGATCGTGATAAATGGCTGTGGGGCAGTGACTTTAGAGCTTGTAGAAGCACCCGCCTGTCCGCCAGCCACGGATGCTGCCACGATAGCGAGAGAAAGAACCACGAGGGTACGAGCTAAGCGGCCACGGCGGTTTAATTTGATTGCGCCGGACGGATTGGCCTGAAAGCCTTGTAAATCAATAGCTTTAGCGTTGATAGACATTGTGCTCATGGTCTTGCTCCTGCCATATACAACCTTGGGGAAGGTTTTCGAACATTTGTTCGATAAGAGAACAATACCCCCGACCCCCGACAAGTGCAAGAAATATTCGAACATATGTTTGATTTTTTCCACAGGGTGTGGAACCATCTGTGTATGGCCAAAAAGATATCCCCAGATGGCGAGCTCACCGGC
>JACCDW011511952.1_pt1 | contig 17628 bp, 28 predicted proteins | sample 7449781 | NCBI WGS metagenome assembly JACCDW01 (sample SAMN15323449, study PRJNA562643) | freshwater metagenome | isolation source: river surface water | place: USA:Blue River Watershed | collected 2017-08-18
CCTTTAACTCAATTCTACACCAATCTAAATAATTTTCTAGATCATCAAAAATCTTGACAACATCGGGTCTAGTTTGAAAATAAGAAATTTGTTTATAATTGATTCCCATATTGATACCTATAAATTAATATTTGATAAATGAACCATTTTCTCCGTCTTCGGAGACTTCAATCCAAACCTCACGATCTGGATACTTTGCGTGAATCTGAGCATATAGATCGTCGCTCATCATCTCACAACTTTTATAGTCTAGCGACAATACACCTTCGTTGCTAGAATACAGTTTTTCGAGCCATCGCTTGAATTGTATAAATTCCACATCTCGGTCATTGTGGGTAACACTAAGATATACCCTAAAATGAAAGATATGGCGATGGGGATTAGCCAAAAACGATACATCATACTCATCTCCTGTTGCTAGGTTGGGATCTGTTGCGGCTGCGGGGTACTTGTGAATACCTTCCTTGCGGAAAGTAACCCATATCATTTTGTTTGGTCTGATATCTTGTTTAATGATCACTTCAATATTCCTTCACAGAGCGTACGAAGTTCGTTATCATCCATAAAGAATCCATAAGTAGAAGTTTGACTAATTTCGCCTTCATCATCTAAACATTCTTGTATAAATTCAATACTATTCAAATTAGCCGGGCTAAGGCATTTTTGACTTCTAACACGTAGTCTAAATCCCTGATTTTCTTTAACTATAAATTCTTTCATCGTTTTAATGCCTCCATCATTACAATTTTACCTAAAGCATCGCCTAGATCTTGATCTTCAGTAATAACGTGCATGGTGTTAATACTACGATCTTTATGGTGATCATAGCCTCTAGTCTCTATTACATAGCCTCCGTTAGCTTTATAGACTTGTAGTCGCATACCATCGCTAGCTAGTCGATTTTCCTCTACAAGTTGTGGAACATCCTCTTCTAACTCTATATCGTCACTGTTTAACCAATTTCGAAGACGCTGTTTCAAACTCAGTTTCATTTTCTTTTCTTTCCTAATTTTACGGGCAGGCCTAATTCGTGCTGGAGTCTTGGCTTGATTAGTGTACCCGATTACTTGTCCATAACCACTCATTTGAGTATCTCATCTTTGCCATATTGATCCCAATCTGTGAAGCGATCTCTACCCAGAAGGTCCTGTAGGTTATGGCACCAAACCCCAGGATTAGTTGCTGAAAAATCTTTATCGTCGATTTTTAATGTAGCGTTGTAGCCTAGTTGATTAATATAAGGCAATTTTACACTAATCTGCGGAATAAATCTACGCTTTTCGGTTAAACCGCTCTCAAGCAATCCTTCCGTTTCACGAACATCGAAATCTAGTGTACACCAAAAACCGTCTTCGGCATCTAAGCATACATAGATCATATCTTCCCATAACCGCCAGTTTTCTGTGTCATTAACACCATTAGTGCTAAAACTTTGATTAGCACCAAAATAGATATGTGTACATTCATTATTTCGAGCCAGCTCTATGATAACATATGGATCATGTACACCTACAACAAACAAAGTTTTCATGCCATAAGCAGGCGTCCTCTCGATCTCTGTACCTGTAAAGAAAGTGACACTGTCTAAGGTTCCAGAGGTATATTCTCTTTTCATTATTTGCCTTTATTAAAAAAATTTTTGATGTTATGTATTAGATTTAGATATCTTAAAGAGTGATGATTTATATAAGGCGGATGATGCGGACACCGACCTTGCTGCCAATCACAAGTATGACTGTATTGGCGTCCGCAAGTTGAACATTTATTATCTGTCATCGTCGTGGTGGATAGTTTCGTGTTCGTATTCCCATTGTAATTTAGTAAGACGAGCTATTTCGTCTTTATACTGTAACTTCTTTTTTTTCAGTTCTGATAGTTTTTCGTCAGTAAACGCACCAGTTTTTTCCATTTCGTCTATTTCTTTATTCAATAGACGATGTGTTTCAGTTAACATTTTGATACGATTTTCGTACATATAAATCTCCTTAATCGGCAACTAACTTATTCAGTTCTGCGTCTTCTCTTTCGTCTTCCCAAGAGCCCTTATCTTCTTGACCCTCTTCATAAAACAAACTATGACTTATATTAGTAACACCACCGCGTAGTCTGGCTCCTTCAAGATTTTGTAAAAAGCCGAGACGTTCTGCTTCACTAATCATTTCAAAAGCTTGATCCTTAGTTTTGCAATCAAACAATTCTTCTACGAATTGATTAAAATAAAGAATATTTCTAGGAACCCACTCAGATCTTTCGTCGCTCTTATCTGCCTCTTTTACTTTACGCCACGATCTCCAATCGGGCTTATAACTAGCATATTCTATATCTGCTAAATTATTTGCTCGTTGTACAGCTACAATATGGCAGTATACATTATGTGCCATCATAAGAGCATACCCGAAGCTATCCCACGATGTCTTGCCTTCTTTGCCAATCTTGTTTAACATTCCTGGAGCATAGTGACAGATATCAGCGATCGTAAGTCTGCGACCGATTTCGCTTTCGAAAGGAAAAGGTATATCGTGCCGTCCGGCAAGACTCTTATTGTCCGGGGCTTTATCCATGATAACAGAGAATCGTTTAGAGGCATGCTGGGCGTTAGTATAAACCAATCCGTGAGCTGTTGCGATAAATGGTGAGGCGCAGTCAAAGGAGATAGTAAATTCTTCATTGATATGTTTCCTGATTTGTCTCTGTATAGATGTTAGATAGCAGCTCCAGTCTAATTGAGCAGTGCCTAGGAAGTGCATCCAATTCTTACCTTCTAACATACCGTCAAAACGCATAGTGATTAGTCTGCGTAGTGTAATAGGCATCTTACACATATTAGCGCCACCCATGGCCCAACCTTCGCAGGCTTTGTCTCCCCACACTTTAGGATCACTAAACTCTTTGACACCCTCGTACCATTTCTCAGCGTTTTCCCAGTTAGAACCTTGTAGAACGTTTAAGAACTTAGTAGCACCAATTCTGTTCTTTAAGAAATATTCGTTATTAAATCTTGTCTTGTCTAGACAATCTTGAAAATCCTTAAGTCCTGTTTTTGGACTATGGATATGATCGCAAGCCCATGTAGGAACATCTAACAACATCGACCAATCAGCAGTAAGCTCTAACCAGTTTAAGATATCATCTCTAGTTTTATTAGCTGAAGCGCCTTCAAAGTTTTGCCAATCAAACTTTAATACACCCTTACCAACTTGATATCCGCCGGAGTCACCTAATATCAAAGTTTGATTTCTATCTCGTTGTTGTATCATCGCATCTTGATCCATAGTTTTATTTAGATCAAGTTGTGCATGTCCTGCCGAAAATAATCCATACTTGTAATAGAAATATCCTTGTTCGGGATTGAGAAAGTTCATTCCTTCTATTTCTCTATCAAATCCTTGAGGAATACGATCTTTAGGAACGAATTCGCCTTTTCTTTGTTTTGCTATGTAATCTGAAAAGAATGCGCTAATAGCCGGTAAGTATACCGCATAGTCTTTTTGTAATGGTGTTAAATCAACTGGTTGTCTGCTCATGTTCTCTCGCTAAAATAGCTGTAAGTTCTAATCTTGTTTTTGCCTGTTCTAGTTGTTCTAAAGCTATACGAACTGCTTCGTTGGATGAAGCTAATTCGTACATAGATTTTTCTTCCTGCATCTTTTTAATAGCCCATTCAATAGCCTTCTCTGCTTCAGACGCCATCGATACAGACGCAGTGGTACCCATCATAGATCTCCAACTTGTGCCGTCGTAGACTTCCATGTTTCGAGTATCACCGTTGAATCTCAACATGCCTGCGCTAGGAGCAGACATACTGAAATAAGGATCGTTATTACTGCCCATATAAGCAGTAATATGTTTAGATGCTTGTGTGAAAGAATTAATCATTAAACTGCCTGTGCTGGAATGATATATCTATAAGTAGCCAAACCACTAAAAAGTGTAATTTGTATAGCACCTTCATTGCTCAAACTCATCTTGGCATTGTTGACATCAGCTATCTTGAGGATACTCAGGATAGGGAGTACAGGCCAAGTCCAGCCGCGATCTAATTTACCAGTTACATTTTGAGCGAATACAAACTCGCCACCGTGAGTAGATGTGTCACCAAAAATAAACTTTAGATTACCGCCATCTGTCTTGGCTAGAAATGTTGGATGTTCGTTGTTAGCACCTGCTTGGAAGTTGAAACGCTGAACTGCAGCAACACTAGGTTCAATCTCTACATCCCACTTAACACCGCGAAATTTAACATTCTTTAATTTGTCATTGATGATTTCTTGGACCATAAATCCGTAATCATTTTTAAAGTCGCCGTCTTTGTTTTCGAAATGAATACCAACAGGAATAGTTTCGCCGTTTCGTTCACCGAACTTGATATTGATTTTAGCGTCTTCTTTATATTCAGCACCGTCGAGTAGATATTTTAATTTGTTGAGCTGAGGCATACCAAAAACGCCAATCATGTCCGGATAAGAATTGACAGTTTCGCCATTCATAATAACTGATTTATCGTCAGCTATCGAGAAAAGTTCAGTCTTTTCTTCAGAGCCGGTAACTTTAACTGTGGTTAGAAAGCCAAGGCTTTGCGTATGGCTTACTATATCTTGTAATATATCTTTCATTTAGGATTCTCCATGTAATAATAACATTATATTTAGATCGTGAATATAAATCAACCACGAAAATATTCATTTTATCTAATTTTAAAATAGTTGTCAACATCTTGAGTATTGACAAAATTATAAAACTCTTCTATTCCTTTTTCTAGAATTGGGTGAGTTTTATAAGACCCTGCTTCTTTAATTCTTCCTTTTTGAAGTAATTCACATATTTCGGCATCTTCATCTGCTGTGGATCTATATGATTCTAATTGAATGTCTACAAAGATATTATCAAAAGCAGAGACAGTATCTAGATGATGATATTCTATGATATTCAAACTGGTTTCTGGCGTATTCCCAGGCCAAATACTGCTTACTACTAGTGTATTTGGATACCATTCTAACATTATATTAGGATATATTGTTAGCCATAAAGCCCCATGTATAGTGTCTGGATAATTTAAATCAATATTTTTCTTAAGTTCTTTAAAATATGGATTAGGATTATCTGTAGTATTTTTAAGGAATACCTCTTGTAGACTCCAAGTTTCTCCGAAGTGCCAATTAAATCTATTCATGTCTACGAAATTACCCAACCCTGGATGATAAGGCTGTACATGATATAAATCTAGATATACTTCCATGAATATTTCCCAAGAAGAATTTACTGTCATTAATTCTGTCTTAGTATGAACATAATTGCTCATATCAAAGTAATTTTCTAAGTGTTTTGGTAGTTGTATATCTTTAACGTTATGACTAAAAATTAAATTATTCCAAGTGTAGGTTGAATTTATAGGCAGACATTCTTTAAAATTTTCTAACGGATTACCTAATAAGTTACCATGATGATCGTAAGTCCATCGGTGAATGGGACAAACTATATTGCCGTTGTAGTGAGTTTTTTTTGTTGTAATCAATGAACCTCTATGTAGGCAACTATTACTGATCACAGTTACCTCATTATTATACTTTTGAACAGCCCAAAGATCATTAAACTGTTTCAAAGGTGATATAGAATTGTTTTCTAGATCTAAATTTGAAATTATGTATGGCATTTTTATTCAAAATCAAAAAGTTTATTAAATGTATTATCAGATCTTGTAGAACTAATGTCCCATTCTAGCACACCAATTAAGTTTTCTAGCTTTTCATCAATAACTGTGTTCTCCATTTCTAAATCATCAAATGGAAGATCTTTAAACCATTGAGGCAATCTCAGTTCATCTACTGGATACGCAACAGAAGTGTATGCCATAGGGTTAGCTTTTAGTTTACACACTATAACTTTAGCACCATCTGTGATACTCATAGAATACTTGTCATCATACATACGCTTTAACGTATTCCAATTTAATGAAGCTCGAACATGCCCTGGCATATTAGCCTTGCCTTGGCGTTTCTCTTTGTTTTGATATTCTGTGATATTATTAGCACGTTTGGGACTACCTTTTTCCCAACCTGGTCTAGTTTTGAATTCTGTTCTAAAATCAGTTATATAGTTTAAAACTTCTTCCTTGCTTATGCCAGTTAGAACTTTTGTAAGTACTTCACTGAGAAAATCTTGTATCACTACCGGTGTATCTGATCTCTTAAGATCTAATCCCATCGCTTTGATTTTGCCAGGAGCACCGCCACTGTCTGTTCTCTTACCTTCTTTATCATAGTAGAGGACTGCGTATCGTTTTTTGGTAATGAATAACCCTTTGGAAGCAACAATCTCGCGACCTGCTTTGATGACCTCACCTCTAGATTTTGGAACATGAAAGGCGTCTTGCATGAATTTGATGAACGTGCCATTTACTTCTTCTCCTATGGTATCATAAAGTTCTATAACATTTTCACGAGACCAAGGAATCAATCCCTTATCTATGTCTCTACGCAACGTGCTATAAGCAGAAAAATAACATGAATCTGTGTCGCCATATATGATCGCTTTGCCTATATGATCATAATCGCCAGTAACTATTTCATTTACCTTTGAAGCCATATGTTTGGCAATCTGTCGTCCTGTAAGAGTGGTAGATTGACCAATCCTATTATCAAAGAAACGACAACCAGGATTGAGAATAGCACCATAAAGACTGTTAAGGTTAATCTTTTTAACCAGCTGACGTTTATCCCAATATTCTTCTTCAATTTTATTTCCCGCTTGTATACATTCTTTTAGTTTGGCCTGCATCTCTTTACGTTCTTTATACCAACGAGCTAGCAGTCCAGGAATGACTCCTTCTTTTTCATACGTAAAGATAGTGCCATTGGCCGATAGCATCCATGGTTGATTATTCTCAAATATCAAATCATAAATTTGAGCAGCACTTAGAGTATCACTTCCTCCATCTTCCCAGTCGATGGTTATTTCTCTACCCACTTCTCGATTCATAACAGCAGTATACTCTAAACTACCAAACACACCTTCCCATGCCGATGCGAACGATTTTCCTTTATTCATTTCTCCTTCAATGAATGCTTTAGTTCCATCTTGGCGAAGTTGACCGATAATAGTCTCAGGACCCATATTCAACGCACGAATCGCACTAGGATACAGTGAGTTAATATCTAGAGAGCCAATCCATTCATGGATGCCTTTCTTAGGATAAGCAACATACGCACCTGCGGCTGGTTCTGAACCGGGTTCTCGTTGAATTCTATTAGGAACAATCATTCCACGACGATGTGCCTCGTTGATAATAGCCTGTTCAGTAACAGCTACAGCTCCCATAGTTGTTTGTAGCAGAACGGTATTTTCATGAGCGATTTTGTTTGCTAGATCTAGAAACTTCAATTTTTTATCTAGACTATCTACAAGAGCACAGTCTTGTCTGTTGTATTCGATAAATTTTTTGAAATCGTTATTGTATAATTGATCGAGTGTACCTTCATACACTGTTTTTGTTTGGCCTAACTCGTGTTCAGCGATAGCGTCTAATCTATAACTATGTCTTTCTTCGTATGTATATTTTCTATAGATTTCAAGACTGTCTAAATGAACACGACCGATTAAGTCATATGTTACCGCCGATTTTCCGTATTTTTCATATTCTCTTTTTTTCGGATATTGATTCCAAAGACAAAAACGTCTAGTATCTTCTTTGCTTAGAACTTTAGTAACTCTATTGATAGTATAAGGAATATCAAAACCTTCTGAGTTCCAACCTGATAGTACATCAGCATCGTCGATTAATGTTAAAAAAGTATCTAACATGTCTGCTTCGTTGTCGAACAGCATAGTGTTAGGGAATTCTTCAACTGCCCTCTTAGCTTCTTCCATCGATAATGTTTTTGGAGGTATCGCGAGACATACTAAAGTATCAACCCATTGTAAATGAACTGCTATGGCTGTGATAGGCATAAAGGCATCTTCGGGTGAGGCATAGCCTCTCTCTGGATCGAAATCAACTTCGATGTCGAAAAATGCGATGTTTAACTTGGGAGCATCTATATTAAGATAGTGATCTTCTAAGCAACGATAGATAGGATTAATATCCGATTCATAAAGTTTTTTGTTAGAATGTATAGCTAATTCTTTGCGCAGCTCTTTGACATTTTTACAGTTGACCCTTGTTAATGGTTCTCCTTTAATACTTTGGAATTTACCTTTAGGATCGTAGTAGTAGAATAAGTGTTTGGCAGGGTAGTCTTTATAATGCCTCTGCCCTTTGGCATCGCGTTCAACAACACGAATCATGTCATCGTCGCGATCATAGAATGCGTCAACGTAGCTCATAGTTCTCCATATGCGATTTCCGGCTCGCAAATACCAAAACGATCATTTGTGGCTGATCAACCGTCTTTTTATATAGCTATTTAGTAGTAGAATATAGTCAGCAATTTTTTCAACTATCTTTACAATAAAGGCAGCACATGCCATAATGGCAATTATAATAGCACCTAGTATTAACCAGTTTAGTATCATTTGAAAAAAAGCCTCAAGTATCATAACATTCTAATCAAGCCAACTGTATCTATAGTTACTAGTAACAAATAGTTAGCCAACATGCCAAATGATTTCCTAGTATAAGCAGCCCAAGCATACATAGCACACCCAGCGATCCAAATAGGATATAGAATAAGTAAAGGAGGATTGGGGACTGTGAGGGCCATAGTGACTGAACATCCAATCGAAATAGCCCATGCGATAACCTCCACCATAAAACGGAACGGGTTACTATGCCAATCATCTTTTATCCATTCTAACGTTGGTCTAAAAATTTCGCCTAACATTTAATCTTTCTCGGGCAAATGCTTAGTTACCCCTAAAATCATCTCAATCTCATCCCATTCAGTTTCATGATCTTTCCAATTATCTTTGTGAGCGATCTTAATGGCTTTATTAATCCAACTCGGCTTGATTTGTAATTCTTCTGCTACAGCTTTGACAGTTTCTTTTAAACCTTCTTGAAGATCTTCAACTTCACGAAGAACATTAGATCCTTCGTTAATCAATCTTTCTAGTTTGGCCTTTTCTTCCGGACCATACATCTTTGCCATATTATTCTCCTGTTGTGTATGTTTGTTTAAATATATCTGCTTTGACCACACCATAATCATTAGGACCATGTTTTACAATGTAGTCGTTACCTTTAGTGTAATATAATTTTGAACCATTGTATGTTAATACAACATAACCATCGTGATCTGCCAGCTTGGCAATTTTTTCTATCTTTTTAGGAGAAGCTATCCCATCGCCATGGTCGTCTTTTAATTCTTTGAATTTTTCTGGCGATATTGGATATTGTTCTCCTTTAGGACCAGTCATTATATAGTCACCTTTACTATATTCAACCGGACCTTCAAGTGTTTTTAATACACCATCTGTATTGGCGATCTTGTACTGCTCTTTAGCAGGTTTTTTATAAGTTTTAAAACCGTCCTTAAACCAATTATCTGTAATTTCAGTAGTTTCGTCTATGATTCTAATATATTCTTTAATAGTATTGTTCATTAAAAAATCCTTGTTAGGACTATTATATAGTCATAAAAAAAGCCAGTCAACTAAGGACTGGCTTTTGTTTACCAAAAGATATTTATAACGCACCGGTCATATCGTTTCTGGCCTTCGGAGCTTTAGCTTTATTCTGAGCGCGAACTCCGCCTTGATCTAAAACACGTTCCTTGTATGCCCGCATCAAAGTTTCATCGCTTGGATCCATGTCGTCTTCTTTGTTAAAATAAGTTAATTCACGAACACCTGATACAAAACTATCAACGCTACCTTTTCGTTCTGATTTATCTTTTCTAACATTCTGAAGATATATTTTTCGTAATTCTTCCGGATTTTTTTTATCGTTTAGCCCTAGCACAGATCCAACTTTCTGGAACATACTACCTAAACCTTCATTTACTTTTTTTTTTGAATCTTCCGACAAAACATCATACATTTCAAATACACCGCCGTTACGTTCATAAATCAAACCGGCATAAAGTTCTGCCTTCATACCTTCGCCTAATTTATTTGTAGCAACACGAGTAGCCCAGTTAAACAATGCCTTATCTACTGGATCGATCTGTTGTTGACCACCACTTTCTTGTACTAGACGTACCATATCTTTGAAAGTTAGTTTTGTTTCTACGGACTCCGCAACTACTTTCTTAGAAATCTTTACTGATTCATTCTTCTTACCAAAGTACTTTTCTTGCTTGGCGCTCATACCTTTCTTGCCATCTTTCTTGTCACCGCCTTTGTCAGCAGCAGCAGATTTCATCGGCTCTTTTTTATTACCGTCTTTATCTAAATCTAAGAAATCAGGTTTAGAACCTTCTTCCATTTTCTTTCCTTTTTTAGACATTTTAGAATCTTTTTTCATTTTAGCTTCTTCTACCATATCTAAAAATTTTGATTTAAATTGTTCAAGATCTATACTTTCCTCTTTCTTTGACTTTTTTGTTTTTGGCTCATCGGCATCGTCATCGTCGTTATCTTGCTTTGAACCGCCGTATGTACCTGGGCCGGCAGTATGTTTGATTCCAGTTTTTGTTTTTTCAACAGTGCCGCCTTTATGCGTGGTCTTCTTATCTCCAACTTTCATGTCGTCTTCGATGATTTGTTCATCGCTTGATTCTATACTTTCTGCTTTTTTCTTAGCTATCTTGGTAGCTGTCGCATGCATTACTTCTTCGCCTCTGTTGCCGTAACGTTTTTCGAAACCTTCTTTGTCCTTTTTCATAGACTTAACTACTTCTTCTTTTTTATCTTTTTCAGCTTTGGTTAGTTTCTTTTCAACAATCTCTACAGCTTCATTTAGAGTTTTAGTTCCAGCTAGAAATTGTATGGCAGCGACATCTTCATCTAATCTAATAGACTTAGGTAGTTTAGGAGCAGCTGGAGTAGATACAGTGTCGTCTAAACTTTCGATTTTTTGGATAAGCGATTTAAAATCCATTTTTATTTTCCTTGTTTAATCTGAGACCATAGATTAGCTAAGTCTGTCTTAACATTTTCTTGGACTTGTTCTTCGTAGGTCCTAGGACCTTTGTCTATTTGTTCAGCCGCCATTTTTTCATATTCTAAATAATGGTACACATTTCCTATATGATCAGCTGCTAGTGTAATTTTTTCTTGGACCCATCCGTCTAATTCTTCGTTTTGATCGATCATTTGAAATAGTTTAGCAGAATACTTAGCCAATCTCAAAAGATCTGATTTAGCCATTTTTGCTTCGTGATCGTCTTTTCTAGGAATTTCGTGGTTCATAATGTATTTATCTTTTTATTGCTGAGCCGCCACCGAAGATATTGTTCTTCATATCTAGGGCATTTTTAGCTGTTCCGTCAGGATTTTTAGCCTGAACTGCTTTAGGAACTTTGGGAGCTTTAGTACCTGATCTTCCAGGACTACCTGTATAACTTTTTTTGCCTCTATCCTTACCTATAGCTAGGTGAGGACTTACTACAGTTCCTATGTTAGCTGCTGATGTAGCACCGTCTGATGCTGATTCTAAAATGTCACGTATTTTCATATTATTATTTATTTCTGCCGCTTTTCATATTAGCACACCAATGGTACATTTTAGCCCGCTCGCCACCGCTGTTTTTAGCTCGTTTACGTAAATCTGTAACAGATCCGGAACAGCTGGCACCAGCTCGTTTAACTCTACCCGGTCGGCTTTTGCCCTTGACTTTGCCATCTGCGAAGTTTTCTATAATAAATTCTTTAGCTCGCATATTAACTTTGGAAGGCACTAGGTAAAATGCTCATTCCCTGTTTATTTAAAAGTTTTTCAACAGCTAGTATTAGCAATGCTCCTCCGGGGATAGGCAAAGCTGAAAATGCGCCTAGCCCTAACATTTTCAAGATATCTTTAAATTGACCATTGGCCCATTTTATTTGTTCTGGAGTAGCCTGTTTTTTTAATGCCAATTTATAAATGTCCAGCATTTCTTTTGTTTCGCCGCCTTCTGTGGCTAATTTATTTTTTAAGTCAATAATTTTAGATTTCGCCTTAGAGATGAGATCTGTAATAGATTCGTCTACAATAATATCATCTTGATAAGTTATTAGTTCTTTGATTTTCATCTCATCGCTACCATAAATTTGTTAAATTTGTCTTTTCTATCTTCTAGACCTTTTAGACCAGGATTGATAGGTTTAGTCACATCCTTGACATTTTTAAAATTATCAACGTTAGGTTGTACACGATTTTTCCAATACCATATCGCTACCTTAGCTGCGACCTCTGGTTTTTCTACTAGTTCTGGTTTACTTTCTAAAGGAAGATTAAGAGCTTCTCCGGCCTTGGCATAATTATATCTACCAGTCAACTGTATAAATCCTCTTCCTTTATACTTTTCTCCGTCGCCTGGTTTAATGTTTCCTAATTGTTTGGCTTTCGATGGAGCATAAGTAGGATCATATTTTTTAAAATCATTAGAACCTCCTAACTCAACCATATGTTTAAAATTCATTGTTTCATGAGCTACTTGAGACAAAAATGCTACTAGTTCATTGCCTTTGATGTTTGCCTTTTTAGCATACATTCTTAGCAGAGCTTCTTCCGTGGTTCCGGTTACAGTCTTATCTGTATCTAATTTTTCAGATTTTTTAGTTTTTTGTTTATCCAAAGGTTTAGAATAATCCGGAACCTTAACCATTTGTCCAGGCTTGAGTTTTGTGCTCATATCAAAATTATTCAATTTAATTATTTCTTTTGGATCAACATTATTTTGTCTGGCTATAGAATACACAGTGTCACCTGGTTCAACATGTTGTTGAACAATAATGGGCTTACCTTGTGCTCCTAATGCGGCAGCACCTAATGCTGCTCCTGCTACCCAATCCTTCCATCCTTCATCAGTATAATCTTCACCTACACCGCCATCGCTTCCGCCATCTCCACTATATCCTACTACATATCCGTAGCCTCCGTAAGGACCAGGACCATAAGCGGCTTGACGAGAGCGTTTACGACGTCGTTTCTCAGACACAAAGCTTTCTCGCATGTATTCGCTTGCTTCGCCTTCGAGGCTAACATGCCAAGCATAAAATTTTGTCCTAGGATGATCTTTTTTTAGCTCTATAAAACTATGTAGGTTTGGTTTAGCATCATCATACATAATTGCTTTGGTGTAATCATCTGCGTCTAAGAGATTTTTAATTATTGCTTTTTTGCGTTCTTCGGTAGTACCTTGCTTACTATTACCAGCACGGTAGACATGAACTTTGTTCATATCCACTCCGTATTTCCTAAAAGTGTCTAAAAATAATTCTTTATCGTCAAAATCCGCTCGAGCAGTAACCATCACCACTTTGTTACCAGTAGAGATGTCTTTCTTTAGCTGATTCATCATAGGAATTATAGGGCGAGATTTTTCAAAGAATTCTCTAGCATTACGGAAATCTTCGAAATCAAAATTCTCTCCCGGCTTTAATTTATAATGAGTGAAATCGTGACTATTCAAACTGTTAACAACCTGGCCATCTTTGACAACATGAACTTTAGTTTGTGTATGAACTAATGTGTCATCTATATCAAAGACAACTAATTTTTTTGGTTGTATTTCGGCAGCTCGCATCAGTGTTGCCCGTAAGGATTTAAAGGCTTGTCCTCTTCGCCTTTTTGTTCTGGATATACTGGATATTGATTAGAATTAGGAACTGGAGATGTTTTACTTTCATCTAAACGTTTAATTCTTTCTATATAATCCTTAAGGGTCTTGTCCATGGGTTTATACCGAAAAACTAGATCCGCATCCGCATGTAGTTTGAGCATTAGGATTTTTTATACTGAAATTAGCACCCATAGCATCCTCTGTATAATCAATAGTAGCTCCAGTCATGTACTGCATACTCATAGAATCCACAAGTAATTTCCACTTATTATCTAGCGGAATTTCCCAATCGTCGTCGTTCTGTATTTCATCAAATGTAAAACCATATTGGAATCCAGAACACCCACCACCTTGAACGAAGGTACGTAATTTTAGATCTGGATTATCTTCCTCTGTTAAGAGATCGATTACTTTTGCTTTTGCTGATTCTGTTATCTCAACCATTGTTTGTCTCCAAATTTTTCTCCGGTAAGATAAGGCAAACTAAACCATAATTGAAACCATTCTGGCGTTCCTGGCTTTATATTATGTTTGCGCATAAGTTCACCTTTTTCGTTCCCAGTGATACTTATGTTGCTACCGTCGTAGGGACGGTAACCTTTGAATACAGATATTCCAGCAAGACGCTTTAATTCAGATAGCTCCATTTAGTAGTTGTCCATATCTCTAAATTCTTTGCTAGAAGATTTATCTAGATAGTTTGTAGAAGTTTTCTTAGGAGTATAAGGCGTTTTATCTAAATAATTTTTTCCATCTTTTTGACCAGTATAAGGTCCTTTATCCAAATAATCTGCTGCTGCGGTTGACGATGCGTCTTGATCCTTTTTAGATACATCCTGTTGATCACTGTCTTTATATCTGTCTAGATGTATTGTATATTGTCTAATGCCTTTGCTATCTAAGATTTTTTCTATATCTTTTCTAGCATCATCTGCTCTATAGTCATAGGAGTGACCTAGATCCTTTTTAATTACTTTTACTGTGCCGTCGTCTAGTTTAAATTTAATTGTAGCCATAATCGGTAAAGGACCTTCAGAAGCCTTAGCAGACACACCAGCTCCTGCTAGAGCAGCAGCGCCCAAGCCTTTTAGAAATCCTCTACGATCTATTTCGTCTAAGTTTTCTGTAACATCTTTGCCTTTATGTTTTTCGTAGCCTTGCTTTTGTTCTTTTTTCTTATCCCGATGAGCACCAGCACCCGCTGTCTTTTGATTTTTAGCAACGAAATTTCTAGGTTTTAATTGAGCAGTAAATTCTTTAGCTTTCATGACGATCTCTTTTGTTTAGGACCTTTGCGGGTTTTCCATTTTTTGTCCGTAGAACACCAATAGCGTCCGTAGCCTTCTTCTACATTATTGATATCTCTACTGATATATTCTTCCGCTTTTGAGCCTTCTTCGGTCCATGGCTCTAAATATTTTCTAAGCATAGAAAATATGTTTTCTGATTTGCTTTGTAAATTCTGGGGAAGCCCTGATTTAAAAGATTCAAAGTCGTTATCAATCGCAGCTTGCCGCATTTTACTAGCACTCATACCTTCGGCACCTTCTGCGTCCGGGTCCCTCTCACCACTAGAAACTATTTTAATAGATTTAAATTTGTAATCTATTCCGTTTTGCTGATTTAATAATTGTTCAAACTCAGGAACACGGTCTTGACCGCAAACAAAAATCACATCGGTAAATTTTTGTGTTTCTAATAACTGCATCATTTTTATTACAGTATTAGCTGAAGTATCTCCTATGACTATAGAAGGAAAAGCTTTCTTGATTAATTCCAATTTAACCGAAAAAGGTAAAGGGTTATCTCTTCTAACTTTACTTTTGCCTGTTAATTTTTCGGTCTGGGATACAAACAAAAAATGAGAATCTGCCTTTTGTTTAGACAAAACTGCTATTAACTTTTCATGACCTAAAGTAGGCGGATTCATCCTACCGAAAGTAACAGCTACAGTTTTGGAGATATCTTCAAATAGTTGATTAAGTCTCATCTTGGTCGTAATCGCCTTTTTTAATAAATTGCTTCTGTTCAGACGCGATTCGTCGAGCTAATTCTATCAATGAATTTTTTGGAAATTTTTCTTCAACATCTTCTATTTTATATTTTTTACAGTATGATTCTAAACATTTGTAAATTGGCTCCATATATACCTTATGTACTTCTGGATGATCTGCATATTTTTTATGTTTCTCTACAGCTGGAAACAATTGTTTAGTTAAAAGATCGTCGTTGTTGTCGATGTAAAATTTAAGATCCCCAACCCAGTCGATATCTTGTTGTTCTGATTTAGGTCCGCCTATCGGCGAAAACATTTCCATTAATTTCATTACCAACTCCTACACGACCAGTAACGTGCTTTCCAACGCGGGCCTGGGTTTTTACAATTATGTCTAGCACGGAATGATTTTCTACGTGCTGGATTGGATTTTTTAATACGCATCTTCTTGTCGCCAAAATTTACTTTGACAACTTTACCGTTGGGCTTGCGTACATATACTTTTGATTTTTTAACGTCGCCTGCCATCTTTTTTCCTAGAGGAACTTTGCGTCCTCTGTATTCGGCTTCGTCGACACTGTCCGCTGGCTGGAAATTATCACCATCGAATTTCATTATTTCGTATTCATCCATTTCACGTCCGCTCATACCGCTATAAAAACTCTCAGCCTCTTCTTTACTATCGAAACTAAGGGGTCCGCTGCCAGGCTCTGACGGATCTGCCATTGGTTCTCCCTTGTATCCTACGATGTAAAATCTGCCTTGTTCTAATTCTGATTCAAAACCTTCACCAACTTTTACACAGTTGTCTACACGACGACCGCCTTTCATTTTTGTACCTTGACGACGATAACCTTTCCAACAGGCTTTGCCATCTAGCCCTTTTTGTTTCTCTTCAACTTGAATGTCTTCAAAACTAAATCCGTTTTGTAAAAGATACTCCAATGAGCTTTCGTCTAAATCAATAACAATACCGTCTTCTAATATATCAGTGATTTCAGTACCGATCTCGTACTCTTCTCCAAAACTAATGCCAAAGTCGTCACCGATCATATATAGATCTTGATCTTCTGTAAATCCTTTAGATTCGGCTTCCTTTTCTAGGTCAGATCTGCGCTGATCGATAGCAGCTGATATTTCTGGATCTTTTGAAGCCACAGGGTCGGCTTCTAGGTCATCTAGAGCTTTACGTTTTGCTTCTAGATCTTCTTTGTCTTTAAGTGTTGTTTCGCTAACAACAGCGTCTAATTTAGATAATAAGTCTCTCATAGTACCTTCCGTAAGATGATACTATATTTATCTTAACCCTTTTTTTTAAAAATTGTATCGGATTTGTGTGATCGTGCCTTCTTCCAGCACATAAGCGGCCCTAAACCAGACCCAATTCCCTGTTATATTTCTAGTTGCAGAGCTGGTATTTGGAGAACTGTCTAGATTAGTTAACGCAGACCCGTTGTCGTATGTTAAATCTACCCAGTCTGATTCGCCAGGATACAGAGACAAAGTTCCTTGAATTTTAATGTCGCCTTTAAAATTATCTAGTGAAAACTGGAACGTATGTAGACTGCTCTTAGTCTGATGATATCCTGCTCCTATATTTTTGTCACTATAGGAGAAGATATCTAGATCGATGGATTCTTCTGTGATATTGCTTAATAGAATTTTGCTTTCAATGGACATCTATTATTTATCGGACAAAATGTAATTATAGACACTGCCTATAGCATCTACATTACGCATTTTCAGCAGCAATAATGTATTAGAGTCTTCCACCCAGATATAGCGTCGATCCCAGTTCCAGTAAGTATTGATAAACCATGTTTTTACTTTATCGCTGATAGAAATTCTAGGGTTTTGAGTGTCTAACCAAGATAGATACTGTAATTTTTCTTCTGTGCTGGCAAATTTATGAGGTTGTAAAAAGACCTTAAATTTATACCTGTCGTGAGGTAATTTATTACAGATAACTGATTTAGTATTTTCTAGTAAATC
>JACCDW011617971.1_pt1 | contig 17628 bp, 6 predicted proteins | sample 7449781 | NCBI WGS metagenome assembly JACCDW01 (sample SAMN15323449, study PRJNA562643) | freshwater metagenome | isolation source: river surface water | place: USA:Blue River Watershed | collected 2017-08-18
CCTTGGCAAGGTATCGCTCTACCAACTGAGCTAATCCCGCAAAACTTTGGCTCCCCGACCTGGGCTCGAACCAGGGACCTACGGATTAACAGTCCGGCGCTCTACCGACTGAGCTATCGGGGAATATTCGGTATCACATGCAAAGGCCCATCGGGTGACGGGCCTTGCAGCGTGAGCCTTGAATTATACATCATGCGCAGACGTGTACGCCGGGACGACGGCCATTGTTCCATTGGCCTCCCAAAGCACGTTCGATCTGCGCCGCCAATTGCAGCAGCAGGCCATCGTTGGCCTGCCGTGCCTGCGCATGGATGCCGAACGGCAGCCCGTTCTCCTGCACCGCCATCGGCAGCGAGATGCCTGGAATGCCGCACAGGTTGGTCAGCGGGGTGTAGGCGAAGTTGCGCCACAGGTTCTCGAACCAGTCGTACACCGAGGGGTTGTCGCTGAGCGTCAGGTACTCGGTGGTGCCCAGTTTGGGCGTGGGCAGCGCGGTGATGGGGGTGAGGATGATGTCCCACTCCTCGAAAAACGCACCGAAGGCCCGCGCTGTGGTGTTGAACACCCCTTGCATGCGCGCGCGCTCGGCGTAGCTGGTGCGCAGGCCTTCTTGCCAAATTTTGATGTTGATCGGCTCCACCAGACCTTCGGGCGGCGCATCGAGCCCGCGCGGCACCAGCAGATTGGTGATGGTCTGCGCGAAATTGCTGATGTAGCACAGCGTCTGCGCCGCAAAGGCCGCGCGAAAGTCCACCTGCGGCAACACCCACTCCACATGGTGCCCCAGACTTTCCAGGAAGCGCCCGGCCCGCTCCAGCTCGGCCGCGATGCGCGGCGTCGCGCGGTAGTCACCCCACTCGTGCGACAGCGCAATGCGCAGCCGCCCGGGGTCGCGTTCGATCAATTGCGAATACGGCTCGGCCGGCATCCAGTAAGGCATGAACTCGCCCGGCGCACCGCCACGGCAATGGTCCACAAAGGCCGCCGTGTCGCGCACCGTGCGGCTTTGGCAGCCCTGCGTCGACACAAAGCCACTGATGTCGGACAGCCCCGGCGCGATCGAAAACACGCCGCGCGAAGGCTTGAGGCCGATGTTTCCGTTGAAGCCCGCCGGAATGCGGATCGAGCCGCCGCCGTCGGTCGCATGCGACAGCGGCAGCACCCCGGCCGCCAGCGCCGCCGCCGTGCCCGCCGACGAGCCGCAGGTGGTGTATTCGAGGTTCCAGGGGTTGCGCGTGACATAGACCGCCGGGTTTTCGGCCGAGCTGCACACGCCAAACTCGGGCGTGGTGGTGCGCCCGATGATGTTCAGACCCGCCTTGCGGATCTGCCCCGTCAGAAAACTGTCGGCCTCGGGTCGGTGGCCGCGCATGAGCAACGAGCCCATCTCCTGCAACCGCCCCTTGACCGTGGGGCCGAGGTCCTTCATGAACCAGGGCACGCCGGCAAACGGGCCTTGCGGGTTCATGCCGTCCTTGAGTGGATCGGCCACGACATCGTCAAACACCTCGACCACCGCACTCAGTTGCGAGTTGACCTTGGCGATGCCCGCCGCCGCCTGCGCGGCCAGCTCGGCCGGCGTCACCTGGCGCTGGCGCACCAGCGCAGCCAGTCCCACCGCGTCATGCCGCGCCCACTCGTCCCAACCCATTGCCAAAGACATGCTCAAACTCCTGCAAATGCCAATCCATTATGGAGACCCTGCACCACCGAACCCGGACCAGCACGCGACACCCCCCGATTCGGGTATGCATTTAACAATTAGACGTATGATCGCGAAAAAGCTTTAGTCACTTAAAAATAGATTCGAGGATTCTTTTGAATCTTTTTGACGCCCGCACCGCATTCCTCATCACCGGCCTTTTGTATTTCCTGATGCCCTTGGTGGTCTGGCTGGCTCTGCGCGAACAGAAAAACGGCTCGGTCACCCTGTGGTGCGCAGGCGGTGAGCTGTTTGGCCTTGGGTTGCTGCTGATCAGCCTGCGCGAGCACGTCCCCGACTGGGTCAGTTACGATCTGGCCTCCTTGTGCATGCACCTGGGCAATGTCCAGCGCATCCAGTCGCTGCGCAAGCAACTCGGCAACCCCATGCCCATGCGGGCCTTCATCGCGCTGGTGCTCACCTTCTGGCTGGGCTACGAAGCGGGCCGGCTGCTCGCGCCCCAAGGCCCCTACCACTTCGTCTGGTCGTCGTTGACGGTGGCTTTTCAGTCTTTGTGGATACACCAGCTGGCACGCCGCATTGCGCGCAACGAAGGCATCGAAAGCGCGAAATGGCTGGGCAACGCTTACCTTCCACTTGCCGTGTTTCTGGTCTTGCGCGCCGTCCAGGTCACGACGGGCGCCGCAGTACCTGGCCTGCTGGTTGACGAATACATTCCCCTGACGATTGCGCTGCTGGGTATCTTCTCGGCCGTGCTGGGCAACACCAGTTTTCTGGGGGTGTTCGTCGAACGTGTTTCGCGCCTGCAGCTGCAACAGGCCCAGGACCGGGCCCGCCACCAGGAAAGTGCACGGCTGGGTCGCCAGATCATCCAGCTCGACCGCCAACGTGCCATGGGGCAGATTTCCCTGTCGCTCGCCCATGAACTGAGTCAGCCGCTGACCAACATCACCCTGATTGCCGAACGCGCCAAGATGGATCTGCAGCAAGACGTCGTCTCGAAAACCGAATTTGCGACATACACCGCTGACATCCTGCGCAACACCCACAACGCGATCGAAATCATGGGCCGCATTCGCGGCTTCATCAAAGCCAAGGATGTCCAGTTGCAGCGCACCAGCCTGCAGGACGTCTGCGCCAACGTCAGCAGCCTCATGGGCGACTGGCTGCGCGGCGAACACATCCACCTGCAGATCCATGCCCCGGACGCACCTTTGACCGTCCAGGGCGACCCGGTGCAGCTGGCGCAGATCCTCGTCAACCTGGTGCGCAACGCAGGACAGGCCACTGCAGGACAAAGCAGCCGAAACGTCACGATCACCCTAATGCAGCAAGACGGGCTGTGCAATGTGAAAGTTCAGGACAACGGCACCGGCTTCAGCGCACAGGCCCTGCAAAACAACGCCACGGCGTTCTACACCACCAAGGACGACGGTCTGGGGGTGGGTCTGTCCATCTCGCGGCAGATCGCCGAACAGCACGAGGGCCACCTGACTCTGGGCAACGCTCCCGAAGGCGGCGCCGTCGTCACTCTGACCCTGCCCGCCCTCTGAGGCGTTACGAAGAAGCTGCCTGCACGATGGCGGCTTCCAATTCGCGGGTGTGCTTTACCACGTCCCACGCCGGCAGGGCCTGCAGGCGTTCGCGCAAGCCCCGCTTGAGCGCCAGCAGCGCCTGGCGGTCGGCAGCCATGCGCTGCGCGATGGCCACGTAATCGTCGTCGCCTTGCGCCACCCACTCGGGCAGGCCAGCCGCCTGCATGAAGCTCGCCCCCATGCGTGCCACAAAACTCAGGCCATGCAGCGTGAGCACCGGCACACCCATCCACATCGCCTGCAGGCTGGTGGTGCCACCGTTGTAGGGCACGGGGTCGAGCGCAATGTCCACGTCGGCATACTCGGCCATCATGGCCGGCAGGCCCACCGGGCCGCGAAATTCGATGCGGTCTGCCGCCACGCCCAGTGCCACCAGCTGCTCGCGGAAAAACGCCACCGCGCCTTCGTCGCCAAAGCTCGGCGCCTTGAGCAACAGGCGCGAGCCCGGCACGGCCTGCAGCACGCGCGCCCACAGCGCCAGTGTGTGCGGCGTGAGCTTGGGCACGTTGTTGAAGCTGCCAAAGGTCAGCGGGCGCGTGGCCATGGCTGCGTCAAACTTGGGCAGGGGGTAATCCTCTTCGGGGGCGTAGCAGAACACCGTGCCAGGCAAGCGCGCCACGCGCTCGGTGCACAGCGCGTCGTCTTCGGGCGGGGTGACCACCGCATCGCCGATCAGCCAGTCGATGTTCGGTACACCGGTCGAGCCCGGATAACCCAAGTAGCTCATTTGCACCGGCGCCACCCGCGCGGCAAACATCGCCATGCGGTTGTGTGTGGTGTGACCCGACAGGTCCATCAGCACGTCGATGCGGTCGTTGTCGATGCGCCGCGCCAGCTGCAGGTCATTGAGGCTGCCGGCCGTCACCCAATGCTCCACGCGCTGGCTGGCCTGCACCGTCTGCGCGTCCTGCGACACGCCGGTGAAATACACAAACACCTCAAAACGCGTGCGGTCGATCTCGCGCAGGATGGGCTGCATGAAGATGTTGACCGGGTGCTGGTAATGCAGGTCGGCCGTGACCAGGCCCAGTCGCAGGCGGCGACCGGTCAACGGCTCGCGCACCAAGGATTCACGGGCACGCGCACCCTGCCCCAGCGGCGCGAACAGCGTGCGGTGCAAAGCCGCCACCTCGGCCGCCGACAGGCGGTCCGAATACAGCGCGCTCATCGCCGCGCTCGACGCCATCGGGCCGGGGCGTGGTTCGTCCGCCGCCAGTTGACGGTAAATCGCCATCGCCGCATCGGCATCGCCGCGCTTGCCGGCAATGGCCGCACGCAGCGTGGATGCCGCGGGCACCTCGCCCAGGCTCAAGGCCTTGTCCAGCGCCTGCTCGGCCTGCTGCAGGTGCCAGCTTTCGGCGTGCACATGCGCCAGGTTCGACCAAGCCTGCGGCTCATTCGGGTGCAGTTCGGTGGCGCGGTCCATCACCTGCGCCGCCTCGGCCACAAAGTTGTGTTGCAGACTCAGCAAAGCCAGCCGCGACAGCGTGGGCAGCGCCTGCGCCGCCGAAGCGCGCGTGAGCAGCGCGTGCGCCTGCGCCTCTTGCCCCAGCCGCCAATGCGCGATGGCCGCGTCCATGCACAGCTCGGCGAGCTGGTCGTCGTCCGCGCCCGGCACCGACAGCGCCGCCTGCAACCAGGTCAGTGCCTGCGCGGGCTGGCCCACCTCCATCCCGTACTGACCCAACAGCTGCGCCGTCTGGCGCTGGCGCACGGCGGCGTTCTCACCCGCCTGGGCGGCTGCGCGCATGGCATCGCTGCCGGCGCGCTGCGCGGCCTCATGCTCGCCCAGCTGCATCATCACGCGGGCCATGCCCAGCAGCGCCTCGTGGCGCTGCGGTGCCACGTCGATGGCGCGCTGGTAAGCAGCGGACGCTTGCCCCAACTCGCCCATCTGCCGGCACAGATGCCCCGCCTCAAGCCAACCGCTGTAATTCACCGCATCACGTCGCAGCGTCTGCGCAAACGCCTCGCGTGCGGCCATCAGCTCGCCCTGGCGCACCAGCGTGCGCGCCTTCTGCAGCCAGGCCGGCACCATCTGCGCATCGAGCTGCAAGGCCTGTTCGTACAGCGCCAGCGCCTGCGGCCACTGGCTGTCGCGGTAAGCGGCATTGCCGGCGTTGAAGGCCTGCGCAGCGGCGGTCTGGGGTGGGGCGTCGGTCATGGTTGCAATTCGTTTTCGTTGTGTTTGCGCCAATACAGCGCGCGCGAATCCCGCCAAGCCTGGCTTTGCATCGACTCGCCGGCGCTGCGGTGCGAAATGGCGATGGGCCAGGTGCCCAGCCTGAGGCCGGCGGCGGTGGCGGCGCGGCAAAAATCCAGGTCGTAGAAATGAAAGCCGAGCGCCGGGTCAAAGCGCACGCCCGAGTCTTGGAGCGTGCGCGCACGCACCGCCATGAACACGCCGTCCAGCAAGACCACCGGCGCAGGCATGGGGCCGTAGTGGGAGACCGTGGTCCCTTCCGCGTCCAGATGGCGGATCGCGCCGCTCAGCTGGCCGTGGTCCCAGGGCAGCCCATCCGGCTGCGCGTCTTTGGGCGCGGGCTGCAGCCACCAGGTGGACTGCCCCGGCTGGCAGCGGCGGTTGCCGGCCACACCCACCACATCGAAATGCAGCAGCGCCTCTTGCACGCGCCAACCGCACAGCCAGTCGTCCAGCGACACATCGTCGTGCACAAACACCAACACATCGTCTGGGCCGGCCTCATCGATCGCCTGGTTATAGCAGTCGCCCAAGGGGCGGGTGTTGTTGTCAAACAGGCACAGCCGCAAAGGCAGCATCTGCGCCACCTGCGGCAGCGAACGGCCCAGCAGCGACTGCGATTCAAACCCGGCGCGCGAGTCGCACGTGGCGCACACAAAGGTCAACATCTTGTGGTCCATCAAACCGCAGGCCGCAAAAAATGCTGCGCGGCCAAGGCGCGCATCTGCGCCTCGTCGCGGTGCTCGGGCGCCAAGATGTCGGGCGCCACACGCGGGTCCACGTCCAGACACACTTCGCGCCACAACGCAGGATCAATCCCCGGCGGGCGCAAGCCACTGCCACGCGGGCCGCTGCCGATGTTGAGCCAGGTTTTCATGGGCATGCGCACATTGATTCAGAGAGATCAAACCAGAGAGTGCGACTTGAGCCAGTCTTTCAGTGCGGCGTTGATGCGCGTTTGCCAGCCTTTACCTGTTGCTTTGAAAGCGCCGATCACATCGGCATCGAGCCGAATCGCGGTGAACACTTTGGGGTCTTCGGATTTAGGACGCCCGACAGGCCGCCGCATGGCCACCAGCCCCTGTGCAATGTCTGGCCCAAACATTTCCTGTGCCGAACGTGCGGCCGTAAATCCCGGGGCAGAAAACTCGGGGTTGTCCGCGTCATCGTCAATGCCAGCTTGGATGCGTGCGTCTTCTGCCGCAACGGACCGCTTTCTGGCTGTTTTAGGGTTGGGCATGTCCATTCACCTCTCTGGAATTGGCCTTGCGCATGCTGATCACGCGCACAGCCTGGCCACGAAAACAAAACACCACAACATGCAAGCGCCCCTGAACATAACCCAGTGCCTGAAACCTGCGCTCTGCATATGCAACCCGGACATCCTCACGAAGCTGAGCCGTTTCCCATTCAAAGTCCGCCACCAAAGCCAGGGACACACCATGCTTGGCCTGATTGGAGGCATCCTTCAAAAATCAAATTCGTAACTGAATCCGCCCATTTATTGTATAAACATTAATTAAAATTGTCGAGCGAAGTCTATTCAAGCCCAAGGGCGCGCTCCCACATTGGAAAACGCGCCCCTGACCCTTTCCCTTACCCCGCGTGCACGTTGCTCTGCGCAATGTGCTGGTCGATCAGCACCTGCAGCAGCGGGTCGGCGCTGTTCTGGTACACGTTGAACAGCTGGCCGTCTTGCGTGACGGAGCCGCTCTGTGACCAGGTGCCCTGCTGACCATTGGCGGTCAGCTGGTCCAGCGTGACGGCGTCCTGGCTGTCGCCCAGCACCTTGAGCTGCTGCATGCCGTCTGCCTGGGTGGACAGTTGCAGCAGGTCGTTGGCGGTGAGCTTGAGCACCTGCGCCTGACCGTCGGCCATGTTGGCCACGCCGGCCTGGATCACGGCATCGAGGTTCAGCACCGGCACGGTGTTGAACGTGAAGGCCGCATCCGACGCCATCAGCGTGCTGCCGTCGGTCATCTCGACCGTGGTGCGACCGGCTTCGGTCACACCGGCTGCAGGCGCAGAGGCCACGCCGTCGCTCGTCAGGTGGATGGCCTTCACGCCCAGGTCGGTCAGGCTGTGGAACTCGCCCGCGTCGGCCACGCCGTTGCCATTGGCGTCTTGCCAGACACCAAACTCGGCAAACTTCGCGTCGCTCAGGTCGAACACGCCATCAGCGTTGCTGTCAAAGCCCACGCGCAGGCCTTCCAGGTCGGTGTTGCCACCGTACAGGGTGAAGGCGTACTGGCTCTGGTCATGCACCTGGCCGTTGCCAAACTTGTTCCACACCAGCACACCGTCCTGCTGGGCGGCCCAGGCGCTGAAGTCCAGCTTGCCATCGGTGTTCACGTCCATCAGCTGCTGGGTGTAGCTGATGGTGCCGTCACGGTTCAGGTCGAACACGATGGGGCTGGCCACGGACACCACCTCGAACGCAAAGTAGATCGGGATGTCGGTCGCGTTGTCGGCGCGGTTGATGTTGGAACTGCCCGCATTCGAATCGAAGTACATGTGGGTGGAACCCGACACCGTCGACGTCCAGTAGTAGTAGCCCGGTCCTGACGCCAGCGCCCAAGCGGTGCCCGCCGGGTAGGTCGCTGCTACGTTGGTTGCGGTTGACGTGCCGTTGTATGCATCCCAGATGGCCGCAAAGTCGTCGTAGGTGTTGTTGGTCACCGTTGGCGAGTTCACTGCCGTGCCCAAGAAATACTTGTTCGATCCATAGGCATCGCCAGAAGTAGGCAACCTCAAGGTCACACCATTGACAGTGAAAGTGCGGTTGCTGTTCGTCACCACCATGCCTGAGCTGCTGCCAAAGAACTGCTGCTCGAACCCGTCCATGGTGTATTTGCCATCCCCCGTCTGAGTGATCTGACCGTCGCCATTGACGTCCCAGACGTAATACGTACGGCCTTCCACCGTGAGCGGTGAAATCAAATTGCCAGACGTACCCAGGCTGATCACAGGATCGCCTGCGGCGGGACCTGCATCGCTGTTGGTGACATTCACTCCATTGGCCACCAGCACCTGGCTGTTGGTGCCGTCATTCTGGTAGACCGTGTAGGTGGTGTTGCCACCCGTGACAGTGCCCATGTTCTTCCAGTAGCCAGTGCCTGCAGCCAGCGTGACCGCATCGGTACTGCCGCCGTCCACCACCAGCTGGTGGTACTTCATGGTGCTTTGCAGCGTGTAGGTGCCGCTGCTCCACGTGCGGCCGTCTTCGCTGGCGCCCAGGTGGATGCCGTCAAAGCCCGCCATGTCGTTCACATCGCGCGACGTCAGCGTCAACGTGTTGGCTGCCGTGTCGGTGGCCAGGTCGATGCGCTCGATGCTGTTGATGCGGCTGATGCCCATGCCACCCATGCTGTCGATGTTGGTGATGGTGGTCAGGTCCAGACTTGCACCAACACTCAGTCGCAGTGTGTCGTAGCCTGCACCGCCGTCTACATAGGCCTTGGGTGCACTTGTGCTTGTGTTGGCCAGGTTGGTCACGTCGCTGGCCGTCAGAACGACGGTATCGTTGCCACCGCCTGCGTCAAAACGGTCCACACCACCTCCGCCCTCCAAGGTGTTGGCGCCTGCGGTGCCCACCACTTGCTCGTCGAACGCGGTGCCGGTGCCCAGCGCCACATAGCCGCTGGTGTACTTGACACCGCCATAGATGATGTAAGTAGATCCGTAGGTGTTGGTGTTCCAGCGCGAGGTGGCCAGCAAGTCATCGAAGCCGTCACCGTTCAGATCCCCGGCATTCGACACGCTGAAGCCTTGGTAGTCACCGACGGCTGCCCCGTTAATCACAAAGCCACCATTACCTGACAAAAGATCGCTCTGTTGAACGGTAGTCGTACTGGACTTGCCATAGACCACATAGCTGCGGCCTGCGTCGGTGCCTGTGGCAGGGTCTTCAAGATGCGCACCGACAATCACGTCGGCCAAGCCGTCGCCGTTGATATCGCCGGCATAGGAAACATCCCAGCCGAAGCCAGCGTTTGTATTGGAAACACCAGCTATCTTGAAGCCCGCATAGGTGCTGCCAATCTGGCTGATGTGCATGTTGGCGCCAGCCAAGTGAGAACCGCCAAACACGACATACGCTGCCCGGGTGCCTTCAGAACCGATGATGAAATCGGCCACACCGTCACCGTTTACATCACCGGCACCCGACATCTTGTAAGCCTTGTTGTTTGAGTCGCCATTGATGCGGAATCCGCTGCTGCCTAACGAAGAGGCCTGCATGTTTCCGGTTTCGGTACGGCCAAACACCACATAGCTCTGACCCGCCAGGCTACTGCCTTCACCACCGATGATCACATCAGCAAGGCCGTCGCCGTTGATGTCACCCAGGTTGGACACCGAGGTGCCCATGGCATAGACACCCCAGACCGTAAATCCCCGCGTGCCTAGTGTGGTCACGCCGCCAATGCTGATGCGCGAACCGTCATGGTCTTTATTGCCATAGATGATGTGGACCAAGCTGTTGTCGCCCCCCTGGTCGGCGCCGATGATCAGGTCAGCAATACCGTCACCGTTGAAATCGCCTGCCGTGGACACATCGGCACCAAACTGCGAATTGCCACTGTTCACATCGATCATGTACCCCGATGAACCCATGCTCGAGCTGAGCACCACCATGTCGCCACTGGTCTTGCCGTACACGACATACGCAGCACCTGAATTACCGCCCTCGGCCTTGCGGCTGACGATGATATCGGCCAGCCCGTCACCGTTGAGATCGCCTGCGTAATGTGTACGCTCAAGACCGCCGTTGGCAAGGGCTTCCTCGATGACAAAGCCCTGCGACGGTGACATCGTGGCCAAGTCCAGCGGCATCAGGTTGGCAGAGTTGCCAAACACCACATAAGCCTTGCTCTTGACGCTGGTGGACGCGGTGTAACTCACCACTGTGAAGTCATCAATGCCGTCACCATTCACATCCCCCGCATAAGACACATCGTAGCCCCCGTTGGTGATGGCCGTGCTCGTCAAGTTGGTGGGCGTCTGGGGCACCGAGGTGTCGTTGATGGTGACCGGCTGGCTGATCGCGCCCACCGTCATGGTCAAGGTCTCGGCCCCTTCGGTCAGCTTGTCGGCCACGATCGGCAGCGAGATGGTGAAGCTCGTCACACCGGCGGGCACGTTCAAGGTGCCATTGGCATTGAGTGTCACGCCATCGCTGAAGATGGCATTGGCGTAGTCGGCAGAGGTCAGCGTTGCACTGCCGCTGATGCTGTAGGCCAGTGCACTGTTGCCGTTGGCGCCGCTCAAAGTGACCGTGCCCACCAGCACAGTGCCCTCGTTGATGGACGTAGGCGTGTTGAAGGAGAAGGCTGTGGCGGGCGGCAGCACGCCCTGCAGCGTGGCCACTTGCTGGCTGAACGCCGTGTCGCCGCCACGGGTGCTGACGTTGATGCGCTCGGCCTGGTCGAGCGTGCCACCGGTGTTGTCGGTGCCGGTGTTGTCCACCGCCACCACACTCAGGCTGGCGTAGGCGCTGGCGCTGCCGCCCCAGCGCACCAGGGTGTCTTTGCCCAGGTACAGGGCCGAGCTGACGCTGGCGCTGGTGATGTTGACCCAGCTGCTGCCGTTGTAGTACTGCCAGTAGCTGCCGCTGCTCTCGCCGGCGGCCGTGATGGCAAAGCCCACCACGCTGCCATTGGTGTCGAGGTTGTCGTTGGCTTGGGCCATGCTGCCAATCGTCATGGTGGACGACGTGACACCGTTTGAATAGGCCGCAAAGTCATACACCGTGCCGTTGTCGACAGAGCCGCCCACGTTCACGACCTTGAAGGAGGTGATCGGGACAGCCGACTTGATGCGGTAGCTGTTGCCCGAACCTATACCCGAATTCACTGCCGGCTTGAAGGAATCGTTGACAGCGTCGATGACAGCCACATAGGTTGCGCCATTCGAATCGCCCGTCGCCAGTGCTGCATCGAGCTGCAAACGCTCACCATTGACCTCCAGGTACAGGTATTCCGCACCCGACAGGGCATTGAAGCGGAACATCAGTTCGTACACCGGCGTACCCGAGAGGCTGTAGCTCACGCTGTCGGTATTGGGCTCATTGGTCGAGCCCACATAGTTACCGGAAGCGATGGTCCCAATGGCATCGAGGCGGGTCAAGGCCCCTGTCCATTGCGTGGCCTGCACCGTGACGCCGTTGACGGTCGTCGGTGTGTCCGAGACATAGCCAAAGGAGTTGCCGAGCGTGCCTGCCGCTGGCGTCAGGCTGGTCGATGTGATGACCGGCGCGTCGTTGGTGTCCACCGTCACGGTGAAGGCGGTGCTGGGGCTGCTGATGTTGCCCGAGGCATCGGTGGCCGTGGCCTGCACCTGGTAGCTGCCTTGCGCGAAGGGCGTGGCGGGCGTGAGCGTCCAGGCGCCGCTGGCGTTGGCCGTGGTGGTGCCCAGCAGGGTGTTGCCGGCGTACACCTTGACGGTGCTGCCCGCTTCGGCCGCACCGGTGAAGGTGGGCGTGGCGTCGTCGGTGACGCTGCCGCTGACTGCAGCGGTGGGTTGCGAAGCGCCCACGTTGTCGGCGTAGCTGGCCACGGTGGTGCCGGTGGGCGCGGTGGTGTCGATCACCAGCTGGCTGGTGGTGCCGCTGTAGGCGGTGCTGCCGCCGTTGGTGGTCACGTTGACCACGCTGCCACTGACCAGGCTGGCCGAGCCGCTGGCGCTGGAGTCGTCCACCAGACGCACAGTCAGCGCGCCAGGGGTGGCTACGCCGTTGTAGCGCACCAAGGTGTCGGCCGCCAGGAACACGGCGGCCGAGTCGCCGGTGCTGCTGGGCAGCGCCGTCCAGCTGCTGCCGTTGAACCATTCGTAGCCGGCGCTGTTGCCGGTGACGACCACACCCTTGAGGGTCTGGCCGGCGTTGGCGTCGCTGAAGGCGACTTCGAACAGGCTGGCCACGGTGGCGGCATTGGTCAGGGTGGCGGCTGCGCCGGCTGTGGGGGTGGCGTTGTTGCTCACGCTCACGCCGCTGGCCACGAACACGGTGGCACCCTGGTAGCTGTAGGCCACGTAGTTGGTGCCGCTGACAAAGCCCCAGGCGCTGCCGTAGCTGGCGGCCAGGCTGGCACCGCTGGCGGTGGCGCCTTGCGTCCAGCTGCCCACCAGTTGCAGGGCATCGGGTGTGGCACCGCCGTCACCGTTGACGACCACCATCTTGGCCTCGTTGGCCATGGTGCTTGCGTTGTCGGTCACTTGCTGGCCCATGCGGGCCACGGCGGCGGGGTCGAGCTTGAGCGTGTTGACCACGCCGGTGCTGCCGCCGAGGTTGAACACACCAAAGTTGCCGACCTTGGACGCCACGGTGGCGCTGGTCAGGTCGAGCGTGCCGGCCGAAGTGGTGGACAGCGTGAGCGTGTTGATGCCCGTGCCGCCGCCCAGCAGCATGGTGTTGCTGTTGCCCAGTTGGGTGAGGTTGTCGTTGTTGATGATGACGGTGTCGTTGCCCGCGCCAGCCAGGATGCGGTCTGCGCCGCCATTGGCGGTGAAGGTGTCGTCCAGGTCGCCGCCGGTGAAAGTATCGGTGGCGTTGGAGGCACCGCCGGTTTGGGTGATGGCACCCGTAGGACCAAACAGGAGCTGTGATACACCCGTGTTGTTTCCATCAATAGCCTGGCTGGTAAACACCACCACAAAGCCGCCGTTGGGCAGGGCTTCAACCGAGGACATGTCTTGGTCTGCTGTGGTGTATTGATTCACCACAAATTCATCGGTTAGCGCACTCCCCTGCGCATCAAAGACACGAGCCGCAATTTCGTGCATGGGAGAGGAGGGGTTGGCCGCATAGCTTGTGCCCGTTGTCCATGTGACCACAAAGCCTCCGCCCACCAACGATGCAACGCTGGGGCCGTAGATATCAGGCGCACCCACTTGCTGCGACACAGTGAACTCGCTACCGACCAGTGTGAAGTCGGCGTTGAGCAGCTGACCCACGAGCGGGTAGCCTGCGCTTGCGTTTGTGCTGCGCCACAGCACAACCAACCTACCATCATCGAGTTGGGTGATGGTTGGCGATTGATAGGTGCCAGCCAGACTCCCTGGAAGAGTCAGTTCAGTGCCGATCTTGGCGCCGATAGCACTGAATTTCTGCAAGGCAACCTGGGCGTTGGTTTCGTCGTTCCAGACGGCAACAAAACCGCCATCAGCCAAAGGCTTGACTTCTGGATAGACCTGTTTACCTGTCGTTGTGGTGTTCAGGAGGATGTTGTTGGCCACAACAGCACCGGTGCTGTCGTAGACCGTTGCACGCGCATCAGTGGCCTGGTCGGTCCAGCTCACGACATAACCGCCGGACTTGAGAACCGTCACAGCCGGGTAATCCTGCCTGCCGGCATTGACTTGGTCAACAAGCACGGGCTCACTCAAGGCCGTACCAGCGGCGTTGTAGCGCACCACATAAACGTCGCTCGCCGAATAATTGGCGTTAAAAACGTTCCAGACAAGGAGATAACCACCATCGGGTGTGGCTGCGACAGCAGAGAAGCTACCGCCTGAACCCATGAATGTTTCGGTGTCAACTTTGACACCCTGGGCGTTGTAGCGCTGGGTGTACACACCTTCACCGGAGAAAGAATCGCCACTCCAGGTGACGACCCAACCACCATCACGGAGGACAGCGACCGACTTTCCGCCATACAGAGCGTTGTAAGTGGTTTGCTGTCCCACCGTGGAAGTATTGACCAGTAACTCCGTTCCAGCACTGGGCGCAGCCACCGCGCCGTAGTACTGCGAAGCCGTTGCGCCCTGCCCGGCCACGCCGGTGCTGACGCTGGTGTAGCTGCCGCTGGCTACGCTGACGCCGATGGCGCCGCTGCTGCCGCTGGGGCTCACTTGAATGGTGTAGGTGTTGCCACTGCCGCTGAAGCTGTTGGCCACGACCGTGCTGCCGCTGACAGTGATGTCGTTGGCGTCGAAGCCGCTCACCGCTTCACTGAAGGTGAAAGTGAAGGTGACGTTGCTGCTGTTGGCCGCGCTGCTGGCGCTTACGTTGTCGGTGATGCTGAGTGTAGGCGCCTGCACAGCCTGCAACGGGCTGGCCACAGTGGTCGTGGTGGCCACAGGCGCGGTGTTAAGGCTAACCGTCAGACTGAACGGATCGCTGGCGGTGCTGGTGTTGCCCGCGGCGTCGGTGGCCTTGGCCGTGATGGCGTAGGTGCCTTCGGTCAGGTCTGCAGGCGTGAAGCTCCAGGCGCCACTGCCGTCGGCCGTGGTGGTGCCCAGCACGGTGCTGCCGTTGTAAAGGGTGACGGTGCTGAGTGCCTCGGCCGTGCCCTTGAGGGTGGGTGTGGCGTCGTCGGTGCTGGTGCCGGTGCCAAAGTCGCCGGTCTGTGCGCCGACGTTGTCGGTGTAGGCGCTGATGGCTGGTGCGTTGGGCACCACGGTGTCGACCTCGTAATTGGCCGAGGTGGTCAGCGCGTTGGCGTTGCCTGCCGCGTCGGTCACACCGCCCGCATTGAGCTTGATGACGTTGGTGGTGTCCTGCACCGGCGCACTGGGCGTGAAGGTCGCCGTCCAGGTGATGCCACCGTCAGTGCTGACGGGGTTGCTGATCGTGCCGTTTTCGACCACGAAGTCGCCCGCCGTGAGGCCGGTGACGGCTTCGCTGAAGGTGATGGTGACAACCGCCGTCTCGTTGGCAGCCAACACGGTGTCGCTGAGCGTGATGGTGGCGGTGGGCGGCGTGGTGTCGGTGAAGCTGACGTTCACGTCGCTGTCGACCAAGGCCTGCGCCTGGGTGGTGCTGTGGTCATAGACCTTGTAGGTGATGCCGTTTTTGACGACGTCGCCTTTGTACGTCCAGACACCGGTCAGGCCGGTGTTGCCCAGCACGCCGTTGCTGCTGACGCCGTCAGTCGCGAGCTGGTTGAGCACCAGGCTGTCGCCCACCTGGCCGTTGACCACGAACTGCACTTTGCCGGTGCTGCTGGTGCCGCCGCTTTGGGCGTTGCTCACCGTGGTGAAGTCGTAACCCGACAGGTTGGCGCCGCCCAGAGACAGCACGCTGTTGGCCGTCAAGGTCAGGCGGCTGCTGCCACCCTGCATTTCGAAGACTTCGACCTCCTGGATGGGCTTGACGGTCTGGTTGCCGGTGATGGCGGTCAGGTCCAGCTGGGTGCCAGCGGCGAGCTTGAGGGTGTCGACCCCGGCGCCGCCGTCGATGCGACCACCAGAGCTGAGCACGCTCTGGATGGCGGTGGCGGTGTTGGCCGTGATGGTGTCGTTGCCGTCCAGTGAGTCGAGTGCGTCTTTGGTGTACGTCAAAGCCGTGTCGTTACCACCGGTCACGCCATTGGGCATGCTGCCAGCCACGAGTGTGCCGTTGGTGATAGGCGCGTTGGTGGCGAAGGAGACGTTGTCGATGATGACATCGCCAAACGACTGTGGGGCAGCTGTATTGGAGTTGGTGCCCCAGAGCGACAGCGTGATGGCCTTGGTGCTGGTCGCGGTGTAAACCACGGTGTAGTGACCGCTCTCCTTGTTGTTGACGTTGTAGATGGTCAGCGAGATGCCGTCCACATCCGTTCCCAGGCTGCCGCCGCCGGTGCTGCCATCACCCAGGTTGACCGAATAGTCCAGTTTGAAGGTATAGGTCTTGCCGGCCTCCACCTGGGCTGTGGTCTGCCAGAACACGGCCTTGGTGCTGCTGGCGATGTTCGCCATCAGCGCGTTGCCCGCCATGGTCCCGTCGGGATTGGCCACTGCGGCAATGGCTTTCTTGGTCCAGCTGACGTTGGTGGCCGTGCCCGAGGTCGTGGTGCTGGTGGTGCCTGCGGTCAGCCCAACTGCGCCAATGGCCGCATTGTTGCTTGCGACGGTGTAGTTGACGCTGTCGCCCCAGGTCATGCTGGGGGAGGAAAAGCCGCTCAGTGCATCGGTGCTGAAGTCGCCGTTGCTGAGCTGGCTGGTTCCAGCGGAGCTGGTGACCGTCCAGAGGTTGGAATACACGCTCTGGTTGCCCGCCGTGTCCACTTGCACCGCCGAGAAGGTGTGCGCGCCTGCCGTGGGCGTGGCGATGGTGGCCGTCCATTGGCCGCTGCCGTCGGCCGTGGTGGTGGCCACCAGGTTGCTGCCGGTGCTGTCGTACACATAGACTGTGGCGTTGGCTTCGCTGCTGCCGGTGACGGTGGTGACCGTGTTGGTGGTGCTGCCTCCCGAGCTGATGCTGGTGCTGGCGCTGTCCTTGACGCCGGTGATGACGGGGGCAGCCACGGTCAGGTCGGCGTTGACGACCTGGGTCTGCACCGCGCCTTCGTTGCCGGCGGCGTCCACCACACGGGCGGTGTAGGTCCAGCTGCCACTGTAGCCCTTGGTGTCGGTGATGGCCCAGGCGGTGCGGGCGGCGTTGAGCGTGGCGTAACCGATGAAGGTGGCGCCGTTGTCGGTGTAGACGGCAACCTTGTCCGTGGCCGACAGCGCGGCGCTCACAGTGCCCGAGACCAGGCGGCCGGCGCTGGCGTCGGACGTGGTCCAGTCGGCGGTGGCAGTGCCGGTGCTGGTGTCCTTGGTCATGCTGGAGTAGCTGACCGTTTGCGTCGGGGCGGTGGTGTCGACTGTGACGGTGTAGGCGCTGCTGGCCGCGCCGGTGTTGCCTGCGGCGTCGGTGGCCTTGGCGGTGACGGCGTAGGTGCCTTCGTCCAGGGTGGACGGTATGAAGGTCCAGTTGCCACTACCGTCGGCGGTGGTGGTGCCCAGCACGGTGGCGCCGTTGTACAGCGTGACGGTGCTGCCCGCTTCGGCGGTGCCGCTGAAGGTGGGCGTGGTGTCGTTGGTGCTGCCGTTGTTGGCCACGATGCCGGTCACGGCTGCCACGTTGTCGTTGGCGTTGGTGATGACCGGTGCGTTGGGGGCCGAGGTGTCCACGGTGACATTGAGCGCGGGGCTCTGGCCGCTTTCGTTGCCGGCGGCGTCCGTCAGGCTGTAGGTCAATGCGTGTGCGCCGTCCGCCAAAGGCGTGGTGGGCGTGAGCGTGCCAGTTGCAGCGTCCCAGGTGGCGGGCACTTTGACGCCGTCCACATACAGGCTGGGCGTGGTGCCTGCGGGCAGGGTGCCCACGTTCAGGCCCGGCGTGCTGTCGTCGGTCTTGGGTGCGGTGCTGGTCGGGCTGGTGAGCGTGCCGGCGTTGTCGTTGTAGCTGGTGGGCGCGGCCGTCG
>JACCDW010015840.1_pt1 | contig 17623 bp, 14 predicted proteins | sample 7449781 | NCBI WGS metagenome assembly JACCDW01 (sample SAMN15323449, study PRJNA562643) | freshwater metagenome | isolation source: river surface water | place: USA:Blue River Watershed | collected 2017-08-18
CCTGACTGAACTCATCAACGAAATGATGGCATGCGATCTGTCAGCAGCAAGAAAGTTTGCGCTGGTGCGCGAAAATGGTTTCAGCGTACCGGTACATCATGAATGATCTCACCGCTCACCACCGCGCAGACAATGAAACGGCTGCACAATCCACGGTGAGGCCGGAACGCATATTTGTTGCCGGTCACCGCGGCATGGTCGGTTCTGCACTGGTGCGCATGCTACAGCAGCAAAACAATGGCCAATTGAGAAACAAACTGATCCTGTGCAGCCATCATGAACTCGATCTGACAGATGCGCTTGCGGTACAGCGATTTTTTTATCGCAATGTCATTGATACCGTATATCTTGCTGCCGCCCGCGTGGGTGGCATACAAGCTAATCATCAGTACCCTGCTGAATTCATTCAGCAAAACCTGCAGATCGAATGCAATGTGATTCATGCCGCATGGCGGCATGGCGTAAAAAAACTACTGTTCCTCGGATCATCCTGCATTTACCCCAGACTCGCGCCCCAGCCCATGCGCGAAGAGTTTTTGCTCACAGGCGCGCTGGAGCCAACCAATGAACCGTATGCCGTCGCAAAAATCGCCGGCATCAAGCTCTGTGAAAGCTATAACCGGCAATATGGAACAGATTATCGCTGCATCATGCCGACGAATTTATATGGCCCCGGCGATAATTATCATCCGCAAAACAGCCATGTACTACCTGCGCTGATCCGTCGTTTTTATCAGGCAGTGCAAACTGATGCACCGCTGGTTACCGTATGGGGCAGCGGCAAGCCTAAACGTGAATTTCTGTATGTCGATGATATGGCCTCGGCCTGTGTTTTCCTGATGCAGTTATCGCAGCAGGACTATGCCAGTCTCGGCAATCCGCAATGCGCACATGTCAATGCCGGTAGCGGCAAAGAAATCAGCATCGCAGAACTGGCCACCCTGGTTGCAGCAGAAGTTGGTTACAAGGGCGAGATTATTTTTAATACCGGCCAGCCCGATGGCGCACCGCGCAAGCTACTTGATAGCAGCAAGTTGCAGCGCATGGGATGGCGTCCAGTAGTCGGGTTACAGGAAGGAATAGCACGCACGGTGCAGCATTATGTTGCGACCGTCCGTGCTAACCAGCTCGACACACAGGAACAAGCTGCAATTACGACGGCACCGGCATTGCGCCTGTAAATTTCAGCATAACGATACGGTAACTATGCAAGCACTATCGGCGGCCGACACTATCTGGATATTTGCTGCTGCAATCCTGTTACTCCCCGTTGCGCTGGCCGTCTGCCTGCACTTTCCGTTAGTGGTTACGCTTGGCTTGGTTGCGATTCTTTTCCTGTTTCCGGCTTCCACCTGGGGACAGCTTGAGACAGACAATACGATCTATGCGCGTGGCACGGGCATTTTTTATTTTTCATTATTGAACCTGCTGCTGTGGATTGCCGGTGCAGCCACCTGTATACGCCGTTTGCGCCAGTCAGCAACTGGTAACACCTCTTCACTGTTTACGATTTATTTTTTTGCGTTCCTGTTCATGCAGATCGGCCATCTCGTCATCGGCCAGATGGCAGGCAAAGACAGTACGGTCGTTATCGGCTACAACGGTTTCATCAACGTAATCAACATGCTGATATTCTGCATCTTGCTGGTCAAAACGATCATCACCGAGCAAGACCGGAAAAAACTTCTGCAGCTCATGCTCTTGCTGGCTGCCGGTCGTGCAGTATTCGGCATGGTGCGCTATATCTGGATGGGCGGGGATAGCGCGAATCCCTATCGAAATTTTGAAAATCTGGATATTACGATTTTTTATTTTGATATCGCCGATAATTTTATCGCTGCGCTGGCTGCATTTTGTATCGCCTGGCTGCTCACCATGCCGGGCGTGCGCCTGTCGCTTCCTAAACGGCTTGCGCTGTATGCATGGCTGGCACTGGAAATCGCTGCCGTGGCCTTGTCATTTCGGCGCTCATCCTTGATCGGGCTGGCACTGATGTTTGGCGTATTGTTGTGGCGACTGCCCTGGCAGCGGCAATATCAACTGCTGGCACTGGGCTCGGCAGCGCTGATTACCGCTGGCCTCACTTTCATGCGCCAGCGTTTGCAATTCAATAGCGACAGCGGCAATTTTCTTGCTTCCTTGCTGTATGACGTAGGGCCAGCACGTGCAACGGAAGTCAGCCGCTTTTATGAACTCGAAGCAGCAGCCAACAGCCTGCAGGGCAACTGGCTGTTTGGACTGGGCAGCTGGGGCAATTTTTACGGTAGTGAAGATATCCTCGACTATCACTTCGGCAAATTCGATTTCGTGCATAGCGGGTTTGGCCATCTGATCTTCAAGTCAGGTATCGTAGGACTGGCGCTGTTTGTCGCCTTGCTGATTGGTTTTGTGGTGCATTATGTACGCACCAGACCTACGCTAAAGGGCAATAACCAGTTGATCGCGGATGCCGGTTTTGCCGGATTTTTATTCTGGTTGCCCACGCTGATAGTCGGTACGCCCATTATCGAATTCCGCACCATGCTGTTGATCGGACTGACACTGGCCTTGCCGATTCTGGCGCAACGTCACACTATCCTGCAACGCAGCACCTTACCTCTGGTACCGCATGTTGTTGCGTAATTCACTCTGGAATGTGTGCGGACTGGCATTGCCGGCCATCGTCGCACTGGCAACTGTACCGCTACTGATCCGTGGGCTGGGTCTGGAAGGCTTTGGCATCGTCGCGCTGATCGGCTCTGTGATCGGTTATTTCGGCGTACTCGATATCAATCTGTCTGCCGGTTCGATCAAATATCTGTCGCAGTTTCATGCCCAGCATGACAAACCTCGCTTTGCTGAAACATTCTGGTTTGGTTGTCTGTTTTACGGCTTGCTGGGCTTGGCAGGTTGCCTGATCCTGTTTTTTTCTGCCGAACGACTGACACAGTTTTTTTTCAAGATCTCTGCAGATTTATATCCAGAGACTGTAGCTGCATTACAGATTGCTGCCGTTGGTTTCATGATTTCGCAAGTACAAAATTATCTGATGATCGTTCCGCAGGCATTACAGCGCTATGATCAGTCTGCAAAAGCCGAGGCTTTGTTTGGTGTACTGACCAATCTGGTCTCAGCGGGTATGGCACTGGCCGATGGCGGCATTGCCGGCGTGATCGGCGCCCGTACGATTATTTCAGCTATGCATACAGCCTGGCTGATCTGGGTTGTACATGCTTTAGGCGAGTCACTCAGGCCGCGCTGGCCACGGCCTGAGATACGTAAACTGATGACCCGCTTTAGCGCCTATGCCTATTTATCGAGACTGGCAGTCATGCTGCACACGCATGGCGATAAGCTCATCATTGGCATGCTGGCAGGTCCCGTTGCACTGAGTTTTTATACCGTGCCGTCTCAATTATCTAGCCGCATACTTGGCCTGACTTACCGGCTCTCCAGCGTGATCTATCCGCGTGTATCGGAACTGGCTGCCACAGGTGAAGAGCGCAAACTGCAAAGTCTGTATCTGGATAGCACGCGGCTGCTGACCTATCTGAACCTGATGGTATTGGGAGTCATAGCGCTGACCGGTGAAGAATTTCTGCGCCGCTGGGTCGGGGAAGAATTTGTCAGTGCCAGTTATCCGGTGCTGCTATTAATTACACTGGGCCTGTTTGTTGATTCGCTCACCAACATTCCGTCTCTGGTCAACGATGGCCTCGGGCATCCGCAGGTAACCGGTCGATTTGCGCTCATGCGGGGCATTGTCGGCATTGCCATGATCTATGCGGGTACGGTCTGGGCCGGCATACATGGCGCGGCATTTGCACATCTGCTTGCCTCTCTGATGATGAGCGGGCTGTTCCTGCTGTATGTACATGGCCGTACTATACCGATCACCATTCACGCAACCTTGTATCAGGCATGGCTACCCAGCCTTGCTACCGGATGTGCAGCAATCATTTTGCTGCTCCCTTGCAAATGGCTGATGCCGGCCGGTGCAGTCGGCGCCCTGCTACTAGGTGCTGTCGCCATGCTAACCCTGATTACCGCAGGCCTGACCTTTATCGTCAACACAGATGAACGTGCTGCAGTATGGGCAGCAGCGCGTAAACTCTATCCGGGAACCTGAGGTCATGCGTATCCTGATGGTCAGCGAAGATGTACCAGCCCCTGGCATGGGTGGCTTGGCCAGGCATGCACTGGCCTTGCGTTGCGCGCTGATCAAACTTGGCCATCATGTCGACCTGATGGGCAATAATGATTTCCAGGCCGATGAGGATTTATCCGAGCCCTCATCCGGTGGCAGATTTTATGCAGAATTGCAAGGCCAGTTCAACGGCTGGAAGGAGATGCAATTCGGGCTGTTCATGCCGCCCAAGCGCAGTTTTATAGCACGGCGCTTTGCCAGGGCGATGATGAAACGCGCCACCTACTATGATGTGATCCATTATCACGGTCATTTGCCGAATATTGCGCATTACATACCGCAATCCGTCAATTTCATTCAGACCCGCCATGATCAGGGCAGTGATTGCCTGATTCATACACGATACAGGCGCGGCATGATCTGTACCGAAACACATCCTGCTGCCTGTGCCGGTTGCCGCAGCTTTCATCCAAACTGGCTGCAAAAAAAAATCTCGGCACGCGCTGTCAAAATATTTCGACAGGAAGTGATCAGCGGATTTTCCAGGCATAAGACTATTTTTGTATCAGACTTCTTGCAGCAAAATCTTGCGCGTACTTTTGGTGCGGGCCCGTGGGGCATCACACTGCATAACTTTATCGATAAAAGGCGGATAAAGGCCGCACGCGCGACAGCCGGCATCATCGAACAACGGGGTGTGCTGAAGGTTTTTATCGCTGCCAAGCTATACCGGGCCAAAGGTGTCGCTGATTTTCTTGATGCACTCGTGCCTATGCTGCCGTCCCATATGGCAATCGATATCGCCGGCGATGGCGAAGATGAAGCCCTGCTGCGGCAAAAACATTCGCATCCGCGCATACGCTTTCATGGCTGGCAATCTGGTGATGCCACACTGGTGATGGCAGCACGTGCAGATGCAATCGTCGTGCCTTCCGTTTGTGAAGAGGCCTGCCCAACCACGGTGCTGGAAGCACTCATGTTGGGCAAAACTACTTTTGCGCTTGCACGAGGCGGCACACCGGAACTGGCAGCCTATGCAGGCGCCCCTGCACAGCTGCGCTTATTTCCCAACATGCAGGCTCTGATCGCGTCACTAATCGGTTTTAAGCATCAGCCGGATTATCCCGTACCGTCAGGCTTAGAGGCAGATGCGGATCATGCAGCCAGCATGCTGCTCAATATTTATCGCCAACCGCCCGGTCGTATAAAAGAGGAATACATCAATTGACTGCGCCCCGCTTTTCCATCATTACCTGCACCTGGAATAGCCAGCCCTGGCTGTCTGCATCGATCAATTCGGTCAACCACCAGCGAGATGCTTCGTATGAATATATTTTTGTTGATGGTGGCTCAGATGACGGCACGCTGGAACAAATTCAGGCGATACGACCAGCACCCATATTGATACGCGATATCCGAGGAGGCATCAGCCATGCGATGAACTGCGGCCTGGCTGCAGCAAGCGGCGACATCATTGCACACCTGCATAGTGATGATTTTTATCTGCATGACCAGATATTGAAGATGGTCGATCATGCATTTGCCAGTAGCCGATGCCGCTGGTTGTTTGGACGGACGATGAATCTCAGAAATGGAAAATTAGTACCGGATAACTGGGAAGCACCGCGCTACAGTATGCGCCAGCTTTTAAAAGGCAATTTCATTGCGCATCCGGCCACCTTTGTCGAGCGCAAGCTGCTGCAACAAATTGGTGGCTTTGATACCAGCCTGCGCTATGCGATGGATTACGACTGCTGGCTCAGGCTCGCCGCTATGACGCAACCGTTACAGCTTAATACACCACTAGCTGCATTTCGCGAGCATGCCGGCAGCCTGTCTACCCGTAACAAGCTGGCTGCGATGCAGGAAGATTGTGCCGTTCGGCTGCGCCATACCCGTGGTGCGCCGGTTTCGCAAGCGATACATCTGATGCGGTATTGGGTACGGCACCATAAGGCGCGATTCTCATCCAACAGAGGTTCTTATGCGTGAAATTTCTCTCATTCTTGCAACAGTCGGTCGCACCACTGAACTAAATCGCCTGTTCGATTCCCTGATCGCGCAAAGCTTCCGTGATTTTGAAGTGATTGTCGTCGACCAGAACCAGGATGAACGGCTCTATCCAATTTTGCAGCGTGCACGCAGCCTGGGCATCATACTCAAACACCTGCGGCACTTCCCGCCGAATCTGGCACTGGCGCGCAATGCCGGTATGACTGCATCCAGCGGCAACTGGCTGGGGTTTCCGGATGATGACTGCTGGTATGAACCGCTGACACTGGAACGCATCATGCGACGTACCAAACGCCATGATCAGCCCGGCGGTGTGATATGTCGGTGGTCAGAGCAAGATGCCGAACAACCGCCGGGCCTGTTGAGCTGGGACCGATCCTCTCGCTTTCGTGATATTCCGGTGTCTTCGATCACGCTGTTTTTCCGGCATGATCTGTGTCAGCGCATAGGGGGTTTCGATGGCAGGCTGGGCGTAGGCCAGTGGTTTGGTGCAGCTGAAGAAACCGATATCGTATTGCGTGCATTGCGCGCTGGCGCACTACTGGTACATGAACCATCGGCACTGGTTCACCATAAGACTGAGCCGGCAATCAAAAGCCGCAGCGGAACGGCGCGGCGTGCGGCACGCCATCGCGCAAGAGGAACAGGTGCACTGTATGCAAAGCACAGCTTGCCAGTATGGGTGATATTGCGCGGACTGTTGGCACCGATCCTGCGGCCGGTACTGAAAGGTCGGCTAGGCGTAGAGCTGGCACATGGGCTGGCTGTTGCACAAGGACGCATGGATGGATTTATTAAATGGTCATTCAAGCATGCACGCGCCAAAAATCAGCATCCTGCCCATTTTTATGACAGCAGCACATCATGATGAAAATCGCCCTGGTGACGAATACACCGCCACCATATCGTATCCCCATCTTCAATAAACTGGCCAGCTGGCCGGATATCAATTTGTTTCTGATCTTCGCAACCCGCCGCGAACCGAACCGGCATTGGGATTTGCCTGCATTTGAATTCCAGCATACTTTCCTGCGCGAGCATTTTCTGAATTATCGTGGGCGTTATATTCATCACAATCCGGATATCCTGCCCGTGCTATGGAAGCTCAAGCCCGATGTCATCATCACAGATGGATTTAATCCGACCCATCTTTATGCCTACCTGATTGCAAGGCTCTGCAAGCTGGCACATGTTGCGATGACTGATGGTACCGCTCTGTCGGAAAAAAATTTATCCCCTTTACACAAAATCATCAGGCGGCATGTCTTTGCACATACCCAGGCTTTCCTGTCAGCTTCTGCCGGCGGTGACAACCTGTATCAGGAATATGGCATCGCACCGGAACAATGCTTTCATTCCTGGCTATGCGTAGATAATGTACGTTTCAGACCAGCGCTGGATGCACCTGCCGAAAAAAAATTTGATTTTATTTTCTGCGGACGATTTGAAATTGCAAAAGATCCGCAATTTGCCATCAGGGTCGCCTATGAAGCTGCACAAAAAATGCAGCGGCGTTTACGCTTACTGATGGTCGGCTCTGGTCATGAAGAATCCGCGCTGCGTGGCTTTGCAAACCATGTCGCAACATGGCTGGAGATAGAATTTTACGGGTTTGCAACGCAACAGGCATTACCAGCCCTGTACCAATCAGCAAAAATATTCCTGTTCCCGACCCATGGCGATGTATGGGGCATCGTAGCGAATGAAGCCTGTGCAGCAGGCCTACCATGCATTGTGACGCCATATGCAGGCGTTGCGGGAGAACTCATTGTCGATGGTGAAAACGGATTCGTCCGCGAGTTAAACCTGCACCAATGGACAGACTGTGCAGTATGGCTATTAAGTGATGCCGCACTTTATCGTTCCATGCAATTGCGCAGCCTGCAACTGGTCAGCAAATATCACATTGATAGTGCGGCCGAAGGACTGGTCGATGCCTGCCGCTATGCCGTACAAAAGCAGGCTATGCATCTGGCCTCACAACAAGATGCCAACCAAAAACCATGAGCAAGGCCATTTTCAGCATGTCGGTAGATGATGGGCATCCGCTGGATATGCATATGGCCGAGTTGCTGCTACGGCATGAACTGCAAGCGACCTTTTATGTGCCCGGAAATAATTGCGAGGGCCCACCGGTATTACAGAGGGCAGCATTACGTGAGCTGTCGTCTCATTTTGAGATCGGCTCACATACACGCAATCATCGCTATCTGCATCAGCTGGCAATGCATGATGCGCTGGATGAAATTCATGATGGCAAAAAAATACTGGAAGATCAGCTCGGCCAAGAGGTCACCGGATTTTGTTATCCGGGCGGCAGCTATCAGGCTTTACATTGCAAAATGGTGCGCGCCGCCGGATTTCACTATGCCCGAACTATTCAGAATTTGCGGCTGGATGCTGGCAGTGACCCTTACAGATTACCGACCACAGTACAGTTTTATCCGCATAGCCGCATGGTGATGCTGAAAAATTTTATCAGCCAGAAAAACTGGCACAGCCGTCGTGAACTGCTCGCCGTGCTATTACCAGAACAAAATTGGCTGGAGCGTTTATATCTGATGTTTGACTATACATGCCGTCGCGGCGGCATCTTTCATCTGTGGTGCCATTCGCTTGATATTGACAGACTGGGACTATGGAAAATACTGGATGAATTTCTCAATCTGGTGGCGCATCACACCACCGGCATATTAAGATTCAATAACGCCGGCATCGTCCAGCACTATTGCAATAGTGATCAGCCTGCCTATCTGGTTCATGCATGAACCATCACTTTTTTATCATCAGAAAAAAATGCGATTTGATACCGGCAAACCTGACATGACCAAGCTTCCATGCCGGCTTGCCCGGTAAGGCATTTGCCATTTCCCTTATCGACTGTGCATCGAGTAAATTGGCGCAATCATGCCAGCCCAGCCAATGTACAAAAGGCCAGCCAGAGCGCATATCGATCGGATGGCGGCGATTGACAGTAGAGACGAACAGGCCTAATCGTGCAATACGAAATAATTCAAGCAGCAATAAGTACTGCGCCTGCCTGTCAGGCATAGATTCAATCAGCTCGTAACATGCGATCCATGCGAACTGATGATCTGCATATCCCAGCTTGCCCGATACAGGATTGCACAAATCCTGACACGTCAATAATTCCAGTATCTGATCATGGCAACATCCGTCACACCATTGCCTGAATGCCGTACGAATTTTCAACTGGCGGGCATGGGCTGTGGCCGTGACAATATTCATGACTGTGTACGTATTGACTGCTCGTTGGATGAATATAGCTTCGCACAGACTCGGCTCCTATCCTTGCGCGCTCGCAGAACAACAGATTCCAATACGCGATTGAATCAACATACTGAACGAACACGGAAAATATATGCAACCGTATGCGACATGGATACTGGGCACCCGCATAGACGCATTATCGTGGGAGGTAGCAACTGCAAAAATCGCGGTATGGGCAGACAGGCGTGAATCACGCATGATCTGCCTGTGTAATGTGCATGTCGCCACATCAGCGCGCAAGGATGCAGAGTTACGCGCAGCCCTGATAAAAAGTGATATCAATGCACCAGATGGCGCACCACTGGCCTGGCTAATGCGCAGGCGCCACTGGCCAGAGCAGCAACGCATCAGCGGGCCTGACCTGATGTGGCGCATACTGACAGAGGCAGCCCAGCAGCACAGACCTGTATTCTTTTACGGCGGCACTGAATCGACATTGTCAACATTACTGGAGAAAGTACGGGCTGCATTGCCGGCACTACGCATTGCCGGCGCTATTTCCCCGCCGTTTCGCGACCTCAGCAAGGCAGAAGAACAACAAACAGCCAATCAGATCATGACCAGTGGCGCTCAGATCGTACTGGTAGGTCTGGGATGTCCGAAACAGGAAAAATGGATGGCCAGACATCAGGGAATCATACCTGCAGTAATGCTGGGGGTTGGTGCTGCTTTCGATTATCACGCTGGCACACTGGCGCGCGCACCGCAAACATGGCAGCACGCAGGCTTGGAATGGCTGTACAGATTGCTGAAAGAGCCGCGGCGCTTGTTACGGCGCTATCTGATCACAAATGCGATTTTTCTTTGCGCATTACCTACTGAACTATGGCGCGCACAGGCCGAGGGGGAATTATCCGATATCAGAAAAACATGAATGCAGGTTGATCATTCAAAGACCAATCTGACACCACACATTGAGAATTTTCTGCGTGAGAAAATAGAAAATAAGTAGGAGAGAATCTGCCTAAAAGAAAAATCAACCCAGAAAAAATGATACGAATACTGACGAAATTCTGAAAACAAGAAAGTTCCTCAATCAGGTAATGAACTTAATAATGGTTTTGACAGGATTATTATTTTTAAATAAAAATTAATGCCAGCGTTGCAGGATCATCAAGGAATACATTATGAAAATAAATCGCTATACGATAAAATAGCGGCTCAAAAATATCAAAAAACACAGTTATTCTCATAGGCAAGTTTCACCAACTACACATATTGATTGATTTAAAAATCAATATTTTATCGCACCATCAATCCTCCACATCCTGTCTAACAGCCTCAAATATAACAAGAGAGCCGCTCGAAAAATCAGATGCGCAAGTAAAAGAACCAAACAGTTTTTTGCATTACCAACGTACCTATTTACGTTGTTTTCAGTACTTTTATCAATCTAGCTGACTAAATTTGTTACTCATTATAGTCTTAATACTATATTGGAAAATTTATGTCATTTCCTTCAGTACGCTCACCCAGATTCAATGTAGATTCCATAGATGCACTCAATAAGACCAAAGAGATCAGCAATTCTCGACATTCCAGAGCAGATAACCATCATGCTGATGTGATACTGATCACATTAAAAAATGATTTTTATGATGAAACTGAGAAGCTTCTTGGACTAATGGATTCCTACAAACTCAATACTGAAACAATATTTTTATCAGAAGAAAATTTTGAAGAAATTAAGCATAATATTAATAAACTTCATGGAGATGGTAAATTTGGTCCACAAACACAGGTGATTATTTCTATGCACAGTGGCATCAATAATGACATACATCACCTAGGCTCATCCGAAAAAGAAATCATCGGAACCCTCGACCTACTGAAGCTCATCAGGCAATATAATGCAAATGGACCAGATAGTTGGAATGGATTAATACACTTAAGCGGCTGTCAAATGGCCTACGCTAGTGAAGAATTAGGTGCAGAAAATCATGCATATCTTCGAAACAATGGATCGACTATATTTTATGGCGGACATAAAGAATTATTAAGTGCCGATGGCAGCGATACGCTAGAAGAAGTAATCCGATTAATAGGACAGAATATAGAATCAATCAGGGATAATCCTGATAATAAAGAAATTAAGCCACTTGATCTATTCCATCATGCCGCCTGTGTCAGCGGCGAAACGTTAACAATTTTTGACAACGGGATTTCGCAGCGCAGCAGGCCTCTAAATCCTGTAGTTAATAATTTGCAGCTTGAAGATGAGAAAATTCAAGCACAAATCGTCAGATCACTACACTCCCGACTGCAGCACAGCAGCTATAAAAAAGTAGATGCGATACTGGAAAAATTAAATAAAGAACTGCTGGAGTTTATCTGGAATGACAAAACACCTCTACAAAGAGCAGCACTTTCTGCAAGAGATGCACAGAAAAAAATGGCATCATTGTTAAAATCTGGTGCAGACATTAATGGTTCTGATGAATTCGGTAAGACCGCACTTCATCACGCAATAATTTCAGGAAATAGCCAATTAGCTGAATTTTTGATCTCCAATGGCGCAGATCTTTCCATTCTTGATGATAAAGGGCAAAAGCCGATTGATCTGGCTGTTTTAGTTAAAAATATTGCTATGATTACGCTTTTATTAAAAGCTGATTATGAAAATAATCCCCAAAATTCATATAGCGCTTTAACTGCATTGCGGGTAATAGAATCGCGTGACCAGGATATTGTTAATCTTTTCTTGAAATATGGGCGCATCAACTTTTCCTTACATGACAGTAATGGAATGAATATATTTTCTACCGCTTGTTTTCTTTATGATGAAGCGACCATCAATAAAATGCTCGCTCAGGGTGCCAACCCGCTGCAAGCTGGTCCGAATGGTGTCAAACCTGTTGTAATTGCTGCACTTCAGGGAAAAGTAGAAATGCTCAATATCCTGCTCTCGTTTCCAACACCATTTTGGCCAGATAAAGCGGTAGAGGATGAGTTATTCAATCTGGCCAGACAAACGAACAATGCTGCTCTATCAGTATTTTTAGCTGAATTTAAAGAAAAATTTCAGGGTAATTATCAATAACTTAATCCCTCAGGCGTACTGATTGCGATGATTCATATCGCTTCCAGTTCTGATAACTGACCATTCCCTTGCCGGCCATTTCTGCGAATTCTGCCGGAATATTGCTATACATATTGCTATCAAAGCTGGCAAACCTGTTCAGATAACGATCACCATGCCGGCTCCATAATCTGAAAACCGGCACATCAGGTGCTGAGCTAAAGTGGTTATTGCTGATGTGGTTACGGCTGATACTGGCAGTTTCGGCTGTCTCATTGAATAGAATATGTTCATAGCGGCTATCGCTAAATTGATTACCGCTTATCTGATTGTTGAATGCATTATGCAACTGGATACCGCCCGGATTATGATCGATCCGGTTCCCGCTGACGACCACCCCATTGGCAAAATCATCCAGATAAATTGCATGTGATAGACGCCCCCCAAGATTACGTATGTGGTTACCCTCAATTCTTACCCGCAAAGGTTGACGATCGCGCGCATAGGTATAAATACCGCCGCAGTCTGTCAGGCGCAAACAGGCACGATCAATCCGATTGTTTTTAACTAATGCATCCCGAAATACCCGGATCGCGATATAGGCAGAATTGCTGATGGTGTTGTCCGTAATCTGCTGGCCACTTGCCTCCTCAAAGACGATGGTCCCTTTCGAGCGACGGGGCATGCCCAGCATGCCGGTATCACTGAATCGGGAATGCGTGATCTGCACATCGCGCACATCCGCATTGTTGGCGCGTATACCGTTTTTCACGCTGCCACGGATATCACTATTTGTCATCCTGAAGCCCTTCCCCCCTACCAGGATAGCCTCTTCACCACTATTGACGATCTCCACCCTACTGATTTTCATCGCAATAGAGTCTGTCGCATCAATACCCAGGGTTGCGCCGGTAATTCTGATGTTGGTTATATTTATTTCACGGCTATGACTGGCATTGATGGCACGGGAACGACTGGCTGCCCATACGCGCCCTTCCGGCGAGCGCTTATCCGGCGGCCACAAATATAACCGGCCATTGGCATAGGCCCATTCGCCGGGTACATCCAGCATCCAGCGTTTGCCTTCCAGATAAAAATCTGTCACTGGCAACAGCCCGAATTCCGGATCGGTTTGTCCGCCCAACATGATGGTCTGCCCATCTGACCATAATACCGGACGCTCCATGATCAGCCAGTCATTGGCACGCCAGACCAGTGTCGCTCCGGTGAGATCAGCATTGGGTAGTTGCGCTTGCAGACGATCTGGCATGCGGCTGTGCCCTTGTACCCAGATCTGTGGCCGATTCGGATAATGTGCCTGTTCGAGGAATTTTCCCTCAATTTCAATTTGTGATGGCACAAATCCTATGGCCGCTGACCAGATGCTGCTATTTTTTTCCCGCTTCCATCCTGTCACCGGAACTGCAGGCGTAATCGTCGCTTGTCCGCAGCTGCCGCGTGTGGTGATCGTGATGTGTTCTTTGCCTTCAATGTCAAGCTCGCCACTGTATATTTTTCCGCAATCCAGCCAGACGGTCTGATGATTTTTTATGTTGTCAGGCAGGGCGAGAACCACCGGTACCATCGTCACTGCCTGTGACGACTGCAAAAATATGGCCCACAACAAGGGCAATATGCATAGCCATGTTTTCATCGTATTTCACGCAAAATAAAACCTCATCATCACCAAGCTGGCACTGACTGTTTTGCTGAGGGACAAAAAAAGTCCAGTCATGATGCCAAGATCATGACTGGACTGAACTTGCTGCCTTAACTGCCAGGCGCGAGGTAATTGTTTTTTATTACCGACTTATTTGAATTTCCACGCCCTCACATAATTGACTTCAAATGCATTGCCACTGCCGGTAGGCGTAGTACTGTCAGGCTGACCACTTGCGCTGCCATACCAGAGATCGAGCATGATATACATCGGATCCGGCATGGTCACATTGGCTGCAAATACTTCTTTACCGTCAAAATAAAATGTTTGCTTGTTCGCCTCCCACTTCAGCGCATACTTATGAAAGGCTGCAGACAGATCTGGCGTGACGATAGTTTTGGTGCCGCCAAGTCGACCGGCATCTAGCCAGATAGTAGGCGCATACGCAGTTGGATGTAGGTTAGCATCAGACCAACCGGTAGCAGGTCCACCACCAGAATAGGCCTCCATCACATCAATTTCGGGGCGACGCGTACCGATATGATTAAAGAGCCAGAAGGCAGGCCATGTGCCTTTACCGATAGGCAGCTTCGCTTCAATCTCAAAATAACCATAAGTCTGGTAATACTTGCCATCCGTATCGATCGTGCGATTGAAGAATTTACCCGTCGCATCGCGCTGTGGCCAGATCTTCAATGAACCATTGGAAACTGCATAGTTTTTCGTTGCATTACTGGTTTCATACCAGATGTGATCATTCCAAACATTGGTATTGAATGTATTGAAGTCATCCTGAAAAGACAATGCATAACTGGTTGCCAGCTGACCAAACGGTGCGGCCTCAGTAGTGGTCGTTGTTCCTGTAGTGGTACCCGTTGTAGTGCCTGTGGTGGTACCTGTTGTGGTACCTGTGGTCGTGCCTGTGGTCGTGCCTGTGGTCGTGCCTGTGGTGGTACCTGTGGTCGTGCCAGTAGTCGTGCCTGTGGTCGTACCTGTGGTCGTGCCTGTTGTTGGCACCGTACTTGAAGAACTCACCGATGTCGTAGTGACCGATCCATTTGCTGCCGTTGTTGTCGCCTCTGCGGATGTCAGGTTGCCATTGGAATCGATTGTGTATTTTGCTGTTCCTGATCCGCCACCGCAAGCAGCGAGCAATACGGATACGCTGGCAAATGCGGCCAGTGAAATCGTTCGACATGCATTTCTGTTAAAGGACTTTTGCAACATTAAAAAATTCTCCCTAAAGTTGATTCAATCTGATCTTTCACAGACTTTCTGCTAATGCCTGTGTCAGAGCTTGAACTTAAGAAATAAGTTCCAATAAGAAATCAAAATTTTCTTTAGGAGAAATGTTTTATAGCGCGTGGTGTTTTACATAAATATAAAAAAACATTGCCATTTCAGGCGATGCAAAAATTTAATCCGATACGATGAAATGCTTATGCAGCAGGCAGGCCTGACGCCCCCAGTGAAGCGGCTACAGGATGTGACTCTGTCAGCATGTTGTGGATAGGTTCTTCTGATCGTTGTATGGCGTGCTGACCTGATGATGTCGTCAATATTGCGATCAAATGCTGCGCCAGACGCAAAGCGAGTGCTGCGATGGTAATTGTCGGAAAATTTGCGCCGGCAGTCGGAAAGACGGAACTGCCTGCGATATATAAATTATCGATGCCATGCACACGACAATCACGATTGACTACGCCATGCAAGGGTGAATCATGCATACGGGTGGTGCCCATGTGATGCCAGGTACCTTCTTTTTCAAATGTTTCCGGCCATTTGCCGTCTGCTATACGTGGTGCCAGCCAGACCTGCGCCACACCTCCAAGCTGTAATTCTTGTGCGATCAGCTCTAGTGATCTGTCGGCTGTATGTTGTACCAGATGATTGAGTCGCCAGTCTATTTGTACGCGTGGCATACCCAGCTGGTCACGTTCATTTTTATCCAGCATCACACGACTGTCCGGATCCGGTGCCGGTTCCACTATCACTTGAAAACCGATATTTTTAATTAGTGATCGCGGATGGAACAGACGGGTAAATCCATAGCTGACTGTATTGATCGGTTCGCGCAACATCATCATCAGATCATGATGCCAGCTGAATCCCGGCTGTTCTTTATTTAACAGCGCCTGTTTGCAGCGGAATAAGGCTTGTGCACCTTCACTGCCCTCGCCCGGAAATTCAGAACAAAAGCAGATGCGTGCATTGAGCAGTTTTTCCTCTCGTAAGGTTTGTGGGGTAAGGGCAAATTGCGAGGCGATATGCACACCTGCTGCTGCTACCGCAGTATTCATATAGTTGTATTTAATGTCATATAGCTTGTTGCCTGCCCATGCCTGCGAAAATCTCACACTACCGGTGATCATCCTGGGATGATCCATAAAAAAACGTCCGACCAGGCCTTGCCGATTGCCGATACCCGCTTCTTCTACCTGATTCGATGCCAGCAGCAATCGGGCATTTTCTATGCCGCCGGTTGCCAGCACAAATAATCGGGCTTTGACTGTCATGCCGGCACCCGATAGGGTCTTCACCTTTACCTGCGCAATATGATTGCCGTTCGGCTCAGGCGTGATCTCTGTCACGTTGGCATATAAAAACACGCGCAGATAGCGCGCAATGTTCAGCTCCTGGCGATAGCGCTTGCCAAACCGTACTGGCGGACTGAATTGAGAAATTGAGTCGCGCACACGCCCGCTCACAAACGGAATGCGGCGCACATCCTCACGATCTATCGCCCGCTCCCAATAGGCCGGATCAAAATTCACCGGGCCTAATTGCAGTAACTCATGCGTACGCTGATAGTAAGGCAATAAGGTATCCAGCCCGAACGGCCAGCCACTATGCGGCACCCATTCTTTTTGCTCGAAATCCCATGCATCGAGCGGTCGACACCAACCGCCCCAGCAATTGCTGCTGCCACCTAAAAAACGGGCGCGACATCCGTCGGAAAACTGATAGTCGATACCAATAGATTTGCCACGATATAAATCACGGGTAGCATCATCAGGCTGCATGCCGCCACTCTCCAGCAAACAGGTATCGATACCTTTTTTTTCCAGCTCGCGTGCCAGTGTGATGCCTGCAACTCCTGCACCAATGATGCACACCGTTGTGATGATTTCCTTACCTTGTCCGACACGACGGGTATCAACGAACATGTGCCGCTCTCCGATGCTGATTGCGCCAGGCTCGCACGCTCTGGCGTAGCGCAGCGTAACCCAGCCTGCTCACAATGAACGGATGCAGCAGCGCATGACTGACACTTCTAAAAATAGCCAGATCATGCAGATCCTGCCTCACGCCGCCTAACCTGATCTTGTAGTCATACTCGCCCCATAAAAAATGAAAGCGGTGCATGCCTTGTTCAATACAGAGTCCTATCGTCCGGCAACAACATAAAAACCCGAGCCGCAGATCATCAAACTGCCGGTCATGCGCGATGACATGCATATAAATATCCTTTTCGCATACCGTACAGAGCAGTCCGGCACACAATCTGCCGTCA
>JACCDW010042836.1_pt1 | contig 17618 bp, 14 predicted proteins | sample 7449781 | NCBI WGS metagenome assembly JACCDW01 (sample SAMN15323449, study PRJNA562643) | freshwater metagenome | isolation source: river surface water | place: USA:Blue River Watershed | collected 2017-08-18
ATGAATATGGGAATAGCAAAAGACTGTTGTTTGAGTATTTGAGCAGCCTCAAGCACTCTTTTGTCCAAAGCATCCGGAAATGCGATGCGTTTTTGCTTCGATTTGGCCTTCGCAATGAGACCTGCATAAAAAATTTCTTCAGTGCTTTGATTCATCTCTTTTTAAGTAATTGCTTGGCATTTTGTAATTTAGGCATGCATATCAAGAATATGCGATTGCAACTGTACAAAAATGCAAAAAAGGGCTTGATGAATCAGTTCCAAAATTCTTTGCGGCTAATAGCCCTAATGACTCTCCTTATTGTGAGTCATCAGTATACGCTTTTGAGTCAAGGCAGCGCCGGCTCCAAAGCGAAAATGCCCAGATTGTCTATTGTTGATATGCCAACTGCCAGAATATTGCCTCCAAAGGCCTATAGAGTTTCTGGTATAATTATGAAGGAATCAGGAGTTTTGACGCAAGTCAATTATGGTCTGACAAATAATGTCAATCTTGGATTCTCATATTCAGCCATGCCATTCTTGGGAGAAGGTAATCCTGTTCTTCAGCCATTATTGCTCTTTGAAGTAAGAGCGAGACTCTTTACAGAAAAGAAACATAGGCCAGCAGTGGTACTTGGCGTTAATAGTCAGGGTTTGGGTGCATGGGAGAAGAAAAGAAGATTCGAGTTCAATTCTCCAGGTATTTATGTGAGTGCATCTAAGAATATTTCATGGGAAGCAGGCATCCTTTCTGTTCATGGTGGAATTAATTATCCAATCATGCCGTCTGCTTATTCTCAAACTCCTGGAGCATTTTTGGGTATTGAACAATCATTCTATAAAAATGTCACTATTGCAACTGAATATGTAGGAACTTGGAATGAGGACCCTGCATTTATGAATAAGTCTGGCTTATTGAATTGCGCCGTGAAATACTCACCATTCAAAGGCATTAATCTCACTCTTCAAGCAAGAGATCTTCTCGAAAGCAGAATAAATGCAACTGGCTTCCTTCGATATGCAGGCATAGAATATATCGGCATATTCTAAAATGAAAATTCGTTTGATTCTCTTTGATCTAGGTGGAGTGCTGTATAATATTGAACATGCACGCACACATTCAGCTCTGAATGATCTTCTAATCCCTAATGCAAAACCAATCTCATTTTCTCTAGAACATGCAGAAACAATATTTGGAGAATTTGATTCAGGGACTTTGAATGCTTCTGATTTCTTTTCTTCATTGCGTGAAAGGCATAATATTCAGGGGTCTGATGAACAAATCATCAATGCTTGGAATGCAATGTTACTGGGGTTATATCCTGATACAATTGAATTCATACAGGAAATTTCTCGAAATGTACCTATTGCATTATTGAGCAATATCAATGAAATACATCATGACTTTGTTCGGGAGGAATGCGCTCCTTTGTTCAATTATTTTGAACACGTATTTCTATCCTATACATTGAATCTGAAGAAACCTGATCCTGCTATCTTTCAATATGTCATTGCAAAAACTGGCTATGCTCCGAATGAAATACTGTTTTTAGATGATACACCGATTAATTGCTCTATTGCTCAAACCCTTGGAATTCATACAAGACTCATAGATCCCCGATCCCGTGAATGGTTGCATGAAATCAAACATCAAATCCTGTAATACTATGTATGTATTGATTATTCTCTCTGTGTTTTTGAATGTATGTATTATGCATTCCCAAGATACATTCTATTCTCATTATATAGCTAATCCATTAGAGGCTCGCATTGGTTCATTCTATCAACCAAATGCGGATCGATTGAGATTGGATATTGGACAAACGATAGATCTCAATCAATTCGATATTGGATCAGGATGGAAAGCTGGTATCGGAGCTGATGCATTTATTCTTACTAGACTGCGAAGTGAAGGTAATTTTAAATTTCCCGTTGAAACAGCAGATTACTTTTTTGGTTTGCAAGGAGCCATGCATGGAAAAGTTGATGGATTGCCATGTGGAGCACGATTGCGACTTTCTCATATTTCAACACATCTAGTTGATGGTGCTGCTGATGCACAAGGAGTATTCTCTGAGAGAAAGCCATTTGTCTATAGCAGAGAATTTGCAGATATATCAGGTTATGTGATGATCAGTGATATCAGACTCTATGCAGGACTTACATGGATTTGGTCAACACAACCCAGAAATATCGGTCGCATTGTTCCTCAGCTTGGTTTTGATACTCGATATTCAATTGGAAAAGATGTGAGTTTTGAATCTGGCTATGATGTGAGAATTAGTCAAGTACAAGGAATCACTTTGCCAACTCATTCCATTCAATGCGGCGTGAAATATCATATGCAAAATAATTCTGGTATTTGGTTTGGATTGATTGCTTCATCAGGAAGATCAATACATGGCATGTATCATACAGAAAGGGAAGACTATCTAGGTTATGGATTCAGGATTACATACTGATGTCTAAGATATTTATATATATCTTTTTCACACTTATGCTTGGCCAATTTGTTCAAGCATCTGATGATGACATGCATCAGAGTATCCAAAAAAATATTCCACCTCAATTGAAATTCTTGAGAGTTTATGGTGGTGATGATGAAGCAATGCCCCCAATTGCAATGTGTTCAAGACCTACCCAGCAGAGAAGACCCAATGTCTCATATAATTACCCGCATATTACAATTGAACTTGACATACAATCAAGTACTCCGCCACAAATGTTCGTGATTTTTTCTCATTGCAATGCAGATTGGTCTGAACATGAAAATGCTTTTTTAAATGATCCCTCATTACTCCGAACCAGTTCGATTGATTGGCGAATGGCGCCACCTGCATCCATTTGGTATTCCTATACTGGCACTTTGAAAGTACCAAATGAACATGTGAAATTCAATTTTGGTGGAAATTGGAAAGCCAAATTCTATCTCTATGATGATCCTAGTCAACCAATTGCAATTGCTAGATTCTTTGTTGTGGACCCCCGTGTAGAAACACGATTAGATGTCTATGGCGATTTCTATTCTCCCAAAAACACAGTGTTCTCTTCAGGTGCATATACAGTAGAAGCATATGCTAAATCAACTGAAATATTGAATGATGGACAATTACATACTGCGGTATTTTATCGACTCAATAGATATGATGAGCCTTTCATCGTTTCTGAACAATCTTCTTATGAATCTGTAAATGAACTCAATCATGCTTATCCGCTTCAGACAATGATTACAGGTTTTGGAATGACTGGTCGTCGTTTTAGGATGGAAAAAATCCCGGCTGAAAATGAGTATAGAGTGTTGAATCTTGCAGATTATTCTTTGTATCCTCGATCTAATGCGCCACTCCGCATGTGGACGCCAGATCTTTGGCGTAATGGATCATTTATAGAAAGATCGGATGGAGGAATTATGAATACGAGATTTGTCGCATCTGGTGACAAAGATTATGTGCAGTTAGAATTTTTACTCAATCCTCAAAATAGACTAGCAGAGCATGAAGTATTCCTTAGTGGTTCTTTCAATAATTGGTCACCCGATGCATCATGGCTTATGAAATGGGATGAGGAAATGAAATTATATCGATTGAGGCAATGGATTCCACGCGGACGGCATGGTTATTTATATATGTCGGGTGAGATTGATGCTGATACGAGAAAGGCAATTCGTCTAACTGCTGAAGAGTTTGAAGGAAATACTGCAAGGGCAGGTCATCCATTTATAGCTCTCATTTATTATCGCGAATTTGGAATGGGTGGATTTGATTCCATTGTTGGTGTTGCCGGAGGGAATGTCTATGGTTCCTGGTAAGATTCCTGGAATACTACGATTCCTTGGTTCGATGTGGTCTATCTTTTTATTGATTGCAAGACCAATTTTACTTTTGATTTCCTCTAAATTCAGAGAAAGAGAACATGCCATTGCTCATCAGATTCCATCACAAAAAAATGTAAATGCCGAATTATCAATTTGGATTCATGCTTCATCTCTGGGCGAATTTGAGCAAGCACGACCAATCATTGAAGCTTTAAAGAAACAATCATTGCAATATGATATCACGGTTACATTTTTTTCTCCTTCAGGATATCGCATCAGGAAATCGTATGAATTTGCTGACAGGATACTTTATCTCCCGCTTGATACGAAAGCAAATGCGCATGAATTTTTGGAGAGTATCAATCCAGATCTTATCATATTCATTCGATATGAATTATGGTTGAATTATTTGATTGAAGCTAGAAAAAGAGCAATACCTTGTTATGCAGTTAATGCAACATTTCCTAGATCAATTCTATGGAAATCTATCCCTGGAATTCTTCGCTCCATATTAGGATTATTTTCTGAGATTTATACCGTTGGGAAAACTGAATTGGATGTATTTAACCAATTAGAGATTCCTATTCCGGTTCATTCAGGTAATGATACAAGAATTGACAGAATTCATGCACTTGTACAGGACATGAAACAAAGTCCTGGAATTATTCGTGAATTTCTGCCGGGATTATCTGACAATTCAATTCCTTGTATAGTCATTGGAAGTTCATGGGAAGAAGATGAACACATATTTATCGAAGCATTGCATAGTATCCAGAACCCAATTCGATTGATCATTGTACCTCATGAGCCAACCCCAGAGCATTGTTCAAGACTAAAAGAATCACTACCCAATGCAGTACTTCAAAGTGAAGTGGATGTTATAGAAGATCAACATATCATCATAGATTCAATAGGGAAATTACTTGCTGTATATTCTATTGCAGATGCAGCATATATTGGAGGTGGATTTGGATCTGGTGTCCATAGTTGCGCAGAACCCGCAGGTTATGGCTTGCCATTGGCATGTGGCCCATTCATTGAACGATCTCCAGATGCAGTTACATTGAATGAAATTGGAGCATTGGAAATAATTAGTTCTAGTCAGGATGCACTTGCTTGGCTGGAAGCAGTGTGTGCAGGAGCGATGAAAAATGCGGGAGAGAAATCGCTAGAATATATAGATTCAAGAAAAGGAATGACAGATATCATTCTCCGAGATATCATAGGAATTGATTAGGCAATTTTCTTTCGAAGAAAAATCATAGAGCCTGTGATTGCAAGCGCCACCGAAATCCACTGGGCTTGTGATAATCCCGCATAGAGAGGATTCATGCGAAGAAATTCCACAAAAAAACGTTCGATTCCTGCTAATATCAAATACACCCCGAATAATTGTCCATTGGCAAGATCTTTTTTGCGTAAAGTCCAAAGAATTGCAAAGAATGCAAATGCCGTTAGGGTTTCATACACAGGAGTTGGGTGTACGATAATATCTTCAGGAATGGGACGGCCCGGAAATATTTGTTGAAAATAGCCCACCAATTCAGTGTTTCGGGCTGAAAGAGTAGAGATCATACCCTCGGGATAACTCATCCCAAATGGATGATCAGTTGGAATTCCATAATCACCATCTCCTGCTAATTGACATCCAATCCTACCAATCCCATATGCAATCATGAGTGATGGACCTGCAGCATCGGCAACTCCAAGGAAGGGAATATTCTTCTTATGTAAATAGATCATGATTATCACAATAGAAGTGATGAGTCCTCCAAAAAAAGTCAAACCTTCTCCACTGAACAATGATCCGATCGGATCAGCAAGAAAGAATGATGGATTTTCTAATAAATGAAACAATTTTGCACCGAAAATCCCACCAATTAATGCTAATAAAGTGATGGAAGATCCCAACTGTTCAAATTGAGGAAATGCTTTGCGCTTCAGTTCTGCATTCAATAGCCAATTGGCTGTCAAGAATGCCATGGCAACCATTAATCCAAAACTATAAATTGTGAGAGGTCCCAGGTGAAGAAGAATGGGATACATGAATCAATGCTCCATCAGAAAAATCTAATGCAAGTATATGGTATTTGCATGGATGTCTTTATCGTTTATTCGGTAAGTCTATATAATAAGCGCCATTTTTGGGAGCAGGTAATGCTCTTTTCAGAATCCAAGGATTCAAAAGTTTAACATCTTTATATGAAGTTCCATTATTGATTGCCCATGCAGCTAAATCAGTAATAGGTCTGTCTACTTTTACGGTTGTAACTATTGGTTCCGGATATACATCTTCCTTTGATAATACAATTCCATATTTCTCAGCATGTTCCATCAGTTCTTTGATTATTGCAATCCGCAATATGTATCGAGATGTCTCTTCATTGAGAAATAAATCATAGAATGATTCTCCTTTTTGGAATTCTATATTTTCTCTTACGCTCCCATGCCCCATATTATAACCCGCCGCAGCAAGTGACCAACTCTTTGAGGCATTATATCCAGATCTCAGATATTGAATAGCGGCTCTGGTGCTCTTTCCAATATGCCTTCTTTCATCAACAAATTCATCAACTCGCAAACCCATAGATTTTGCTGTTGGCTCCATGAATTGCCACACACCAACTGCATCTTTGGGTGAGCGAGCCATAAAGAGAGCACTTTCTGCTACAGCAAGATACTTTAAATCATCAGGAACCTGCTCTTCTTTAAGTATTTTTTCAAATAAAGGAAAATAGCGACCGGCTCTTTTAATGTATAAAATCAATTGTCCGGGAGATTGCAAGTTTAAGTAAAATTCACGCTCTGCTCTTTCACGAACTTCAGGAATTTCGAGTGGAACTTCTTCGCCGCAAAAATTGAGAGATTTCGGAAAAGAAATTGCTGATAAATATGTGAGATAATTTCCTTTAGATTGATCAATCATCACTTTTTCTTTGCTTTCTGAGCCAGTGCAAGAAGAAAAAGAAATCACCATAAGAAGTGAAGAAATCAGAATTACCCCTAGATGCTTGAATCGAAATGAAATAGCCATAATGAATATTAAGATAATGAAATGATATGATCACAAAATTGCGTCTCCGCTTGCTCATTAGTCGCAATAATTATGCCACCACCCATCTCTTTTTGCATTTTCATAATGGTTTTAAAAATCTCTTGTCCCTTACTATCGAGATTCGTTGAAGGTTCATCTAAGAGGAGGATTGGATTTTTTCTCATCATAGCAAGTAAATATTTCACTCTTTGCTTCATACCAGAGGAAAATGCCTTTATTGGTCTATGTTCATGTTGCTGTAAGCCAGTGACTGTTATAAGCTGTTCATAATGTTCACTTATGAATGTGATTCCACTCATTTCGCAAAAGAAGACAGCATGTTCTTTAGGAGAAAATTCTTCATAAACAGTGAGATATGGAGCAATGAGTCCAATATGCATTGGTATATGTTCATTTTCAAGAATGGAATTATTATAGTGGAATGTCAGAGACCCTGTGCTTGGCAATAATGTACCAGAAAGCATTTTCATTAATGTTGACTTTCCTGAACCATTCCAACCAATGATACCTAGAGTTTCGCCATTTCTGATTGAAATGTCGATAGGAGAAAATACCGAGTTGAAACCGTCAAATGATTTGGAAAGATTGACTGCCTTTAATTCAAAGGGAGGGAAGTGGTTCATTCATATCGCTCCAATGAGAAGGTCTCCCCGAGATATCTTTTGCGTACTTCCTCATTCTCGGCAATTTCTTCAGCGCTTCCGGAACAGAAAATCTTACCATCTATCAGAATATAGGCGCGATCAGTGATGGATAATGTTTCATGCACATTATGATCAGTAATAAGAACTCCAATCCCTTTTTCTTTAAGTTTTTTTACGAGATGCATGATCTCCTCAACCGTTATGGGATCAATTCCAGCAAAAGGCTCATCAAGAAATATAAATTTAGGATTCGAAGCCAATGCTCTCGCAATTTCACATCTACGGCGCTCTCCCCCAGAAAGCATATATCCTTTACTTTTTCTGATATGAGTTATTCTGAAATCTTCCAATAATTGTTCGAGTCTTTCTTTGCGTTCCGACCTCTTCATGGATTGCAATTGCAGTATGGCAAGAATATTGTTTTCAACAGAGAGTTTCCTGAAAATTGAAGCTTCTTGTGGAAGATAACTGATGCCAAGTCTTGCTCTTCTATACATGGCCATGGAAGTGATTTTTTTATCATTCAAATACACATTGCCTTCGCTAGGTTTTACCATTCCTACCATCATATAGAAAGAGGTGGTTTTTCCCGCTCCATTTGGACCGAGCAAACCAACGATTTCACCTTCTTTTAATTCAAGAGAAACATCATTCACTACCGTACGCTTACTATATCGCTTAATGAGATGCTCAGCTCTTATTGATTGTTTCTCTTCTGTTTGCACGAATGCGCCTTGAATTAATTATCTCTTAATGGCTTCAAGATACAATTTTTTCTTGATTGTCTCGCCCGAGCGGTCTATCAGAATTGTCATTGTTTGTCCAACAACTCCATCAAATATCGCCATTTCAATATCTTCATTTTTTTCAATTTTAGTGCCGTCAATTTCCAGAATAATGTCCCCTGGCTCTATTCCTGCCTTATCACCTGGAGTTCCTCTTCGAACTTCAATAACCACAACCCCTTTTTTCTTATCCAATTGAAAATATCGGGCAACTTGATCATCGATTTGTCGAACAAAGAAACCTGGTGTGAAATTACGGTCTACCTTGCCTTCCTCTTTAAGTGTCTCAAGTATGGTTTTCACACGATTAATTGGAACTGCAAAACCTATTCCAATGCTGCCAGATCCTCTATTGCTTGTTGCGGTTGAAAAGATGACTGTATTCACACCAATGACTTCGCCTCTTGCATTGAGTAAAGGTCCTCCAGAATTCCCTGAACTAATCGCGGCATCAGTTTGAATCATATTTTTATATACTCGACTATCTTGCTTGAAACTTACACCTGAATTGCTAACCACGCCAACCGTTACCGTAGGTTTGGCATTATTGTCAAAAAGTCCAAAAGGGTTCCCAAAAGCAATTGACCATTCTCCGATGATGATATCATCAGAATTAGAAAAAGCCAAAAAGGGAAAGTCTTTTCCTTCTATTTTGAGCAATGCAACATCACTTACTGGATCTGAACCAATAATTTTTGCATCATACTTCTCGCCATTGGTCATAGTTACCACAATTTTCTTTGCATTGCCTGCAACATGATCATTGGTTACGATATATCCGTCTGAAGAAATGAGAAATCCGGAACCTACTTGTTGAACTTCCACATTTCTACTTCTTCCCATGAAGAATTGATCAAAAAAAGGATCGCTGAAAAATCCACCAAATGGATTATCATTTATTTGTCTGACTTCCGTAACATTAATTCCAACAATTGCTGGACTGGCTATGCGAACAGTTTCTGTGATGGCAGTTTGGCGAGAATTTGAAATTACATCATTACGATTGATAATCTCTGAACGAGGCTTTTGTGCTTTATCTGATTCTTGTAAAAAGGCCGGTTCATGTGAACAGCCAGCAATAAGAGCACCAGTGCTCGAAAGTAAGAGTGAAATGAAAGTGGCCAATATTGAACGAGTTTTCATTGAAATACACCTGATAAACTATTGGTTGATTATCTTTGCATGCGATCAAAAGCGGGCTTCCGCCATATTCTGCGAATGGCGTCTTGACGAATCAATCCCAAAAACATTTCCAAAATTCGTAATAGTTTGATGATCTCCTATTTATCCATAGCATTGCCTCTTCCTGTTCAAAAAGTGTTCACTTATCGGTATGAACATGATGTGCACCCATCATGTCTGATAGGATGTAGGGCATTGGTGCCTTTTGGCAAGCGTATTGTCACTGGAGTCATAGTTGAATCAAGCCAGCCTGTACAGGGTATGAAAGATATTATTGAAGTTATCGATGATAAGCCCTTTTTTACAGAATCAATGCTCCGTTTCACTAAGAGAATGTCAGATTATTATCTGTGCTCTTGGGGTGAAGCATTGAAGGCTGGGATTCCACGTGGAATGACTCCTCAAAGCGTAATGCATGTGGAATTGCTGACAAGAGTTGAGCAAAATGAATTGAATATCATGAAAAAAAGAGCTCCGAAAAGAGCTGCTTTACTTGAAATTCTGATGAATCATTCTGGTCCACTAACAGAAGTGTATCTTGAAAAAATGCTCAAAACCGGCACGGTTTCAGATCAGCTTGATGCTCTTGAAAATGCAGGTGTGATTAAAACTACAAGAAATCTCGAACAAGGATCAAAACCCAGATTGCATTCTATAGTATATGTACATCCGGATATCTTGAAGGATGAACAAAAGCTTAGAGAAGTACTACATGGATTGGATGAAAAATATCCGAAACAAGCTTCAGTATTCAGTCATGTATATTTATGTCAAAAAAGAACTGGAAATGGGATCGCACTTTCTAAATTAAAAGAAGAATTGCAGCTTCAGTCGCAATCTCCAATTAATACGCTAGCAGCTAATGGCATAATTCTCATTCAAAAAGAGGAGTTCATACCTGAGTCGGAAGTTATAAAAGACAGCTTAGCAAAAAGAGATGAATCATTGCTCAATATGACTCTTGAACAGAAGCATGCGCATGCTATGATTCATGAGGCATTGCATGAACAGCATGCAAAAACCTTTCTTCTGCATGGCATAACAGGAAGTGGAAAAACCCTTGTCTATATTCAGGCGATTCGATCGGCATTGGCTCTTGATAAAGATTGCTTGCTATTAGTACCTGAGATATCTCTTACCCCACAATTGGTCGATAGATTCTTCGCAACATTTGGTGATCAGATAGCTGTGCTCCACAGCAAAATGACAAATCAAGAACGCTATGAACATTGGCGTAAAATCCGAAATGGAAATGCTAGAATAGTGATTGGTGCAAGATCGGCTCTTTTTGCTCCCTTTCGTGATGGAAGACTAGGTTTGATAATTGTTGATGAAGAACATGAATCTAGTTACAAACAAGAAGCTCCTGCACCTAGATATAATGCTCGGGATTTTGCGGTAGTTCGTGGGAATATCGAACATATAGTGACCGTTCTTGGCTCTGCTACTCCTAGCATGGAAAGCATGTTCAATGCTCAACATGGGAAATATCATTATCTGCATATTTCTTCAAGAGCAGATGGTGCTACATTGCCTGAATTACAACTCATAGATATTCGTGAACATAGAAAGGCAGGAACTTTACATGGCTCATTTTCTGAAGAAATGCTTCAAGCAATTATTCAAAGAGTCATAAAAAAAGAAGGCATTATACTATTCCATAATCGTCGTGGATTTGCTCGCTTTCAAGAATGTCCGGATTGCGGACATATTCCTATGTGCAAGAATTGTAGTGTTTCACTCACATTGCATAAACATTCCGGCATGCTGAGATGTCATTACTGCGGATATGCCGAAAGATCCATGCATTCTTGTTCCGTTTGTGGTGGAACAGATATCAATGAACCTGGCATCGGAACGCAAAAAGTTGAAGAAGAATTGCAAGAATTATTGAAATCTAGAGGCTTGAAAGTTGTCATCGAAAGAATGGACTTAGATACAATGTCAAAGAAGGGGGAGCATAGAAGAATATTAACCGCATTCTCAAAAAAAGAAATAGATATTATGATTGGCACGCAGATGGTTGCAAAAGGACTTGATTTCCCGCATGTATCTATGGTTGGAATTATCGATGCCGATCATCAATTATTTATGCCAGATTTCAGATCATCAGAAAGAACATTTCAACTCTTGACTCAAGTTGCCGGTAGAGCCGGAAGATCTGGCCATCTTCAAGGTAAGGTATTGCTACAAACATCCCATCCTGAACATCAGTCAATACTTGCCACCATGACAGGATCTTATGAACTGTTTTACAATGATGAATTACAATCGAGAAAAGATGCGCTGTATCCGCCTTATTCCAGAATAGTTACGATTGAATGTTCGGGACCTGATGAATATGCAGTGCATGAATCGGCTGCAGTTATTGCACAATTACTTCCAACAAAAGGCCAACCTTTTTTCATTCTTGGTCCAAGCATACCATTTATTGCAAAATTAAAGTCTCAATATCGTAGAGTGATTGTTTTGAAAGGAAATAAAAACGAAGATCCATCAGGTGAGATTCTAAGAACTGTATTAAAGAAAGCAATGCATATCTATGCTGTTCAACATGCAAAGAAATCTGTAAAAGTGACTATTGATATTGATGCATATGGATTAGTCTAAATTACTTTCATCTTGGTCGCTTCCGGGGAGAAGGTCTGTCAATCCATCAATCAGTCGAATGATAATGCGTTTCTTTTCTATATCAGTGGAGAGAATGACATCATCAATCACAGGAAGTGGAATGTCTCCATCTTTAGTTGTGAGAACCCACACATCATTTGCAGGCATGATCCATACATCAGTTATTCTTCCTAGTATATTCCCTTGTTCATCTATTGCTGTACATTCCAATAAATCACTGATATAAAATTGCTCATTATCTCTTAATAGTTGTTTCTCATCAATAAACACGCCATTGTCCTTCAATTGTTCAATATCACTCATGTCTACTCCTTTTAGCATGATGATAAGCGATTGTTTATACGATTCGCATGAAGTGAGAATGTAAGGTTTTGCAAAATTTGCTGAGAAACCTATCAAAACAGGGGTTCCGGACTGTAATGCAATCGAAGCATCCGGACATTGTGTGAGAATCATGGCTCCCGCTGTGCCATGTGTTCTACTAATAGTGCCGATATTTCTATATCCCATATATATTCACCTTAAAATAATCTTCCTCTTTCCAAGCATTGAAATAACCATTCCTTCTTGTTTTCTAATTCACGAAGATTCATATCATCCTGTGATTTTCCAAATCGTTTTTTTGAAGCAGTATGTATGGTTCGAATGTCAGCATTGAGTCCTTGCGAACGCAATGATTGCATCATTCTCTGTGAAAGTGCTGAACATTCTTGCCTTAATCTCTGCTCATGTTCAATGATATTCATTGCCATTAGAGGTTCGGGTTCTTTAGTTATGACCTCTTCTTTTTGATCATCAATGACTTCTTTGGGTTTATTAGGATCTGGAAATAATTCCCAATGTAAAGTTTCTGTGGCTTTATGCTCTACATCTGCAAGAACCCATGATTCTTGGTCACGGATGAACTCACGGGATTGTTGAGCTTCAATTCTTTTCTGCTGGAGTTTTACTCCCAATTGTTGTTCATTCATCAGCCATTCAAAAATGATTGCTAATGCTGAATCATTCGAAGCAAACAAATCACAGATATTTTGTTCATGAGTGAAGCCATCATAATATCTCATTCCTCGGAAGATCTGCTGCATGGTTTTTGAAAATGCGCGCACTAAATCGGCTTTTACAATCACACTGATGGGTTTGATATCAGTGCCTTCGCCGATCATATCTACTTGTACCATGACATCAATTTCCCCTTTACGATATTCGTCGAGAGTTTTTAATCTTATCTTCTCAGGAATATCTTGACCTATTCTTGCAGTTTTCCATTCAGGGAATCGCTCCAATACAAATTCAAGAATCGCTTGTGCATGCATATTGCTCATTGCAATAATGAGCATTTGATGCGATCTTTTGCCATGACTAGAATTCTTTAATTGCTGTTCAACTGTACTATTTCTCTTTTGTTTGAAACGCTCAAAAGCAGGGGTGAGTAGTGACTCCAAATATACGGTATGAAAACGCATATTGCGTCTTGCTAGAAATGCATCTACATCTTTTTCGCCGGATGTCATTTCCTGCATTTGACTGAGTGATAATTCTACTTCTTCCTGAGTATCAATATTTCTTAGCTTGATTTTATAATCAATCATATTGACTGATACTCTTTTCAATATTCTTCCTTCTTCATGTGCATCACGAAGCAATACTTCATGCAGTGCCTTATAGTATCGTTCATTATCGCGTATCTCAAATGGTACTCCGAATAATGATTTATTGTCTGATCGTACTGGTGTTCCTGAAAGTGCTACACTGCATGTATGTGGGAGTTTGTTGATCGCTTGTGCCCATGTTCCTTCATCTGAAAGATGATGTACCTCATCAAAAACAAACATGCACTCTTCACTCGAAGTAAAGGATTGCAAAGCAACGTTTCCTGTTTTCCCCGATGCATATTGATATGTAGTTATGATGATATCTGTTTGTGTATTCTTTAGAAATGTCTTGTCGGAATCGGCTACACAAAATGTTAAAGGAGGTGCTCCTAAATTCCGAAGAACTGTTGATAATTCCTTTGCATCTGCATATTGATCACGGAGATTCCCGCGAGGTACAAATACGATGAGTCTTTTCGCTTTTTTTAAATGTCTTGCGATTATGAAAGAAGCGAGTGCTGTGATTGTCTTCCCATATCCTGGTACAAATACACCAAGATGAAAATTATCATTCAGCAAAAATCTTGTGGCAAGTTTATGCAAGAAATGCAATTGCCCTGTCCTGAATGCAAAAGGTGGACGCAATTGAATTCCGGGTAATTGAATCATATCCCCAAGGGTTTGCCCGGTCCCTTGAGACTTCAAATTTTCTTTCATTAAAAAAAATCGTGGATTGTTTTATGGCTGCATCGCTAATTTAGGGGATTGATATACCTTTGCCAATGAGAGTTACCCACATTTTGTCGTATATATGATGAATTCGATTTCCATATTTGATCAAAAAAAAATGCTTCGTCATCAGTATGAAACACTAAGGGCGGATTTATCTTTAGAGGAACGGGAAAATTGTGAACATAATATTTTGGAGCATATAGTACATTCAGAAATCTATCATTCATCAAATATCATCTGTTCCTTTGTTTCATTCGGAACAGAAGTTTCAACAAAGCGATTGAATGAAAAAATACTTGAAAGCGGTAAAATGTTGTGTCTCCCTCGTATCGTCGGGATTCGTACAATGGATATGATTATTGTTCATCCCCAAACGAGCTTTGATATCAATAAATATGGGATTAATGAACCAATTGGTAAAGTGATGGAATTCTCGAATGAACTTACTGCATTATGTATCCTACCACTGCTTTCTTATGATTCTAGAGGACATCGCTTGGGATATGGTGGAGGATTCTATGATGTATTCTTGCAGAAAAACAATCAGCTTCAACGGTTAGGAATTTCATTCTCAAAGCAATATTCTGAAATTGAATTGCCATTCGAAGACCATGATGTCCTGCTGGATATGATTGTCAATGAACACGGACTATATCAAATACAAAAAAAGAAGCCCGCTTGAAGCGGGCTTTTTAATTTAGAGTTGAGCTTTCATTGCTTGAGCTCTTTTCATGATGTCTAGAGGTGGATAGTTTCTTGCAAATCTATCGATATCATGCAATCTGTTTTCTTCAATATATCGAGCGCTTTCAATTGCTCTATTGAAGAATTCCTTCGCTTGTTTTTTAGCTCCAGCTCTTGCATAAACCTCACCAATTTGATATTCCAATACATAAGTAATAGGGAATTGCTCGGGTGAAATAAAGCGATTCATTGCATCAAGAATCTTGACACATTTTGCATTGTCTTTTTTCTCTTCTGCATGATAGCTCGCATAATTCAAAAATGTCATGCGATAACTATCCATAAATCTTCTGTGAACTTCATCATAATACACTTCCTTATTATTCAGATTCCTGAATTTGAAACCATAATGAGGTTCAGTATATGCGATATCATCAGAAACAGGATTGAGGAGACTCTTATCCATGATTTGAATTTCATAGCGTTGTCCAGAATTTTGTTTGACTGGACAAACGCGTTGTGCAAGACCCTCAATTCGTAGATATTCATCCATGCCCATATATGAATCAGCACCTTGAGTGAAATAGACAGGTCTTTCAAATTGTACGACCTTCATAATGTCTGCAACTAATTTATGTTGTGGTCCTTTGTAAAATACTGGGACATCTTCTTTTTCACCTGGTCTTGGATTACCATCGCCATTGAAGCTGAATTGCATTACGCCATTCGTCAAGATTGTGGAGTCATTGGTGAATCGCTTGAGTATTTCTTGACGAACAGGTATTGTGATATTCTCTGCTTCTGATAGTTCAGGGCCAATAGCTTCATTACTTGTTTCATCGGCAAGAAGGGAATTATCGCTGAATGTCAGAGGAATCTTTTTTGCACCCCAAGGAGCACGATTTTTGAGTTCATACATATACCATCCGGTTTGACCGAGACTCAAATTCACGACTCTAACATCTCGTCTAACACCGGCAACATCTTGCATATACCAAAGAGGGAAGGTATCATTATCGCCATAAGTGAAAACAATCGCATCTTTTTCTAAGCTTTGCAAAACATTGTATGAATAATCAAAAGGAAGGAAATTTCCTGAGCGATCATGCATTTTCCAGCCGCCCATACCCATATTGACAGGAACAGCTATGAAGCATAGTGCAATGGCTCCACCTGCAATTGCAGGTGAGAAATTCTCATCACGCTTCAAAATCGTTGAAATGATGCCATAAGTACCAATTCCAATCCACATGCACCAAACAAAGAATGAACCAACATAGAAGTAGTCACGCTCACGTGGCTGTGGATTTTGCTGATTCTGTGCATAAGCTGCAAGAAGTCCGGTCAAAAGGAATAATGTCAAATATACCAATGCCATTCTTGGTTGCTTCTTGAAGTGGAATATCATACCGAATAGTCCAAGCAAGAGTGGAAGTGCAAAGAATGTTATTGGGAAAATGTCCTTATAACCAGAGAGATAATTGAATTCTTTGTATTCAATAGAATTTTTATTGGAAGACATTGTAGCGGGTGCATCTTGAATATCACCTACTCTACCCATGAAATTCCAATAGAAGTATCGGAGATACATGTGATTAAGCTGATACTTGAAGAGATAACTCAATTCGCCAGACATATTCTTCTTCATTGCTGAAAAATCAGGCACTGAATACTGCATGCCATCCTGGCGAGTAACAGCTTTTCTTGGGGGTTCAAACCAAGGACCATAATCCATGTGTCTGGAAGTATACATTGGGTCAGTCTGCCATCTGCGTGGCCATGATGGTGCATCACCATATTGCTCACGACCAAGATATGCACTAAGCTTTATCAAGTCATTCGGAGTATTTTCATTCATTGGTGGATTTGCATTTGAGCGAAGCAAAATCTGTGTATATGTGCTATACCCAAGAATAATGAGCAAAAATGATGAACAGGCTAAATTCAATATCGGTTTATTGTTTTTGGATGCATGATATGTTCCAAATGCCGCACCAATGATTGAACCAATGGCAAGGAGTCGAGGAAATATTGAATCCATGATGATATAGTCTCTCGCTTCAGTTTTGAAGAGATTTCCGCCAAGCATGGATGGCAATACTTTAACTATACCAGGATAAATAAGGCCGAAACTCACAACAGTGATTGCTCCCATAGCAAAGAATGAAGTCAATTTGAAATCATACTTTCTGAAATAGACCACAAGTGCAAGTGAGAAAATGGCCAAAATGCTAAACAAGTGAACACCAGTTGATAAGCCAATGATATAGGCAATCAGCAAAAGATACTTCTCATGACCAGGATTATCTGCTTCTTCATTCCATCGCATCATTAGCCATACGATGATAGCAACGAGTAATGTGGAAGAGGCATAGACTTCAGATTCTACAGCATTAAACCAGAATGTATCGCTAAATGTAAGCGCAGTGGCACCAACAAAAGCAGATCCAAAAACGGCAATTGCATCACCAAATGATTCATACTTTTTGCCACGGAAATTTTCGATGACTTGAACAAT
>JACCDW010109500.1_pt1 | contig 17616 bp, 19 predicted proteins | sample 7449781 | NCBI WGS metagenome assembly JACCDW01 (sample SAMN15323449, study PRJNA562643) | freshwater metagenome | isolation source: river surface water | place: USA:Blue River Watershed | collected 2017-08-18
AGGCAGCGTCGATGCACTGCTGTTGATGGACGCGAAACCGAACCCGAAACGTGCGTGGCGATACAGAGTGGTGTGTACCTCAGAGGGTGTCCAACCACAAAACGCGACGAGAGGGTCAGTGCGCGCACGCGTGCAGGCTGATGAGTTGTTGATAGGAATGAGAGAGCGAGTGTGAGAGCGGCTGTGCAGTAGAACCTCAGATCAAGTTTCGTTGATGCAAGAGATCAGAGCACGCCTCGCAGTCTTAATAGTATGCGCAGATCATGTAGAATAACGGCACGAAGAGTAGATAACACAACCCCAAACCCGCGCCATCATTGGGTTTGGCCGCGAGTGGTTGAGCGTGAGAGGGGCGTAGGAGTAAGCGAATCGCGCGTGCATGTGCGTGTGCGTGCGCTATAGGATTCGCTTGCATGTGAATAACACGAGTTAGCACATGCAAACATTGGCGCATAAGAAGTGCGTGTGGCGTGCGTGGTCGTGTGCTCACAGCTGCTAGCACATCTGCTCGTCACTAACAACGTGCGCGACATGTTGCGCGTGTACCTATCGCTCTCCTATACAGCGCTCTCCCGTCGCTGCTACTACTCTTTTTTTTTGTTTGGCCGCCTCCTCGACTTCTAGGGGGTGTTTGATGCGTGTCGCGCGGCGCAATAAAAATTTCACCTAGCCCAGGGGAGCGGCTTGCATTAGAGCGACGCTCCATAGTGTGAAAGTTTGGCATTTTTCACTATTTACGGGAAACGCTCTTTTCAGGCTTTAGAACGAGTCTCGATAGACTTGGCTGACAGAATGCTTACCGTGTCGCGACATGGCACCTCGGGATCCCGCTGATTTATATCGAGCGCTGGTCGGTATAGAGGCACCTCAGCCAGCAAATATCGCGGGATTGCCATCACCTAACGAGCCAAATGAGTATTACGTAACGCCGCGAGGGTACGAGACACTGATTGGCGGTACGACTTATACCGATGGCAGTGGCGGGCGCATTGGCTACCGTCCTGAATCCCGGATCGCGGCCAAGGATCGTCTAAACCGTCAAAGCAACTGGGCAAGCACGGACCGCCCGGGACCTGCGAGAGAGGCGGAGCGAGCATCCAAGAAGGCAGAGGAATTGCTGCAGAAGGTGATGGCGCGCCGGGGCGGGGTCGTTAGGGATAGCGACGTCAACGACCTCGAGGCTGCCGCTAATGCCCTGCTCGGCGAGGAAGCCATCAGCGCGCGCAGTATTGACGAGTCCATCAGCGCGAATGAGCTCAGAGGTGACTTCACTTCCGAGGATCCGACTGAATACGCTCCTAGGAAGCAGGTCTCTGCTGATATCAACCCCTACTACACGGTCGAAGTACCCGCCCGTGTAGCCAGAGAAGGCGGCCGCGGTGGCACGTGGACAGTGGAAACGTCTCGAGGTTTCCGCCCGGCGACCGTGCGTATCGATCCATCTCAGGTTGTCGATTCCGAGGTTGTGAATCGGCGGAAGGGGCGAGATGGCAACTTCACGGGTGAATCCGACAACACGGCCAGCTTCCAGCGAGAACGTCCAATCAGCGTTGGGGACATCGTCAAGGAGGCGATGAACGAGGAGCGCACCGCAGTGATTACGGCCAGCGCTCTGGAAGCCGCGCGCGCTGCTGGTCGCGCACGCTCACTCCCTGTTGATCAGCGTGATCGGAACCTCGTTGGCTACATGCGCCCGCCTGGATCCGACGAAGAGGTGCCGGTCTTCGCAGTGACGGACCGGACGGGCGAACGTAAGACGGTTGCAGTGACTCGACCGGACCCAGAAGCGCCACTGAGCTCGCTTGTCACAAAGCAAGAGGAGTACTTCCGAGTAGGCAACCCCTACAACCGAGACGATCAAGAGCTACGTGAACAGCTGCGTCCGCTTCTCGGCGTCTCTGCCGATGGCCAGTACGGCCCGGCCCCCTTGCTAGGCAACCAATGGGACCGTACTTACGCCGAAAAGACGTTCCAGAGCCCGAAGTTTGAGGATTTTCTACGGGAATTGTCCGGCGGTTCCTTCATGCAAGATCCCGATGAGGCCGCTTCCTCATACAAGCTCTTGGCCGATGCCCTGATTACCGGCGAATTAAAGGTCGCAGGCTCCCGCCCAGGGACTATCGAGCGTATCCCCGTGGATCGTGGGGCGATACTGAGCCTTCAATCAGCTGATGGACGCCCTCTTTTCGGGGAAGGCTCTAGCGCACGCGCCCTTCTTGGTCAGGCAGTCTCCGAATTGCGCGGTGGAAGGGAGGTTGACCTGTTCTCGGAAGGTCAAATTGGCGAACTAGGTGCTGATCTGACTGGAATTGGTCGCGGTGAAGGAGCAATTCTGGACCTGATTCGCGAAATCAGCGGTTCCAGCACGGCGCAGGGTTTAGAGGGCGCCGCAAACGAGCTGTTTGGCTACGAAGGCTCGGCGGTAGGAGCTGATACCGGGGTGCCTCAGGGGCGTTACGGCGACTTCGGCGACTCACCTGGCGGCGTATCGATCAAATCTGGGCCACTTGCCCCGGCGGACGACCTGGAGAAAGCTGCAGTTGCGTTGACAGGTGATGTCAGCCAGGGTCTATACCTGGCCGATGTCGCTCGCCGTAGTGCGGCACCTGGAAGAGCAAGTGGAACCAATGCTTACGGGACGACTGTTGGCCCGATTAGCGAGTCTCCAGCCAGGGATCCGATGGCGGTACTACTGGAGCTGACAGGACGAAGGAGCCCTGTCGAGGTCACGCCAGGCCAGCAGCAGGTGCGTCGCAAGTATCAGAACGACTTCGAGTCGATCAACGCGTCCGGACGCTCTGTCAAGGGCCAGAGTGGTTACAACATGATGGCTCGCAGCCTCGGTGCTCCAGTTGGCTCTCCTGCTCAAGAGCGAGCCATGGCACTCCTTGCCGAACGGCTCACTGCTCAAAGAGTATTGCAACAGCAGGAGGCTCAGGCAGCGATAGACGTGTCATCTGCTGCGCCAATTCCGGCGGTGACGAATACAGCCAACCAGTCCATGTTGAACGCCCCAGCCCCTGTGGGTACCGATCCTCGACAGATCGATCGCCAGGCAGGCCGTGAGAGGTTGCAGCGACGTCGCCAGGGGTATATCGGGGGTTTAGCCGGCCGGCTGGTCGAAAACTTCGGCGCTGGTGCATGAGCGAACAGAAGCGGGAGAGGGCTCGGGCATTGACTCGGGCCTTCAAGAAAATGAGCAAGCCGGCAAGCAAAGGTGGCACCGGTGGGACCTTCACGGCGGCTGCGACGAAGGCTGGGCACCCGGATACGCCTGAGGGCCGCATGGACTTTGCGAACAAGATCTTGAGTAGTCCGGACAACTACTCAGACAAGATGGTTAAAAAGGCCAACTTCTACAAGAATGTGATCAGTAAATAGTCTCGTTAGACTGGCAGGCAATAAGACATCTGGCGGTGGCGTTCAGCTACAAAGGCAAGGATGTCTCGATGGCGCTGGGTCAGGCCATTGAGAACAAGGCGTCCAGAGAGGAGACGCCGATTGCTTTCGGCTACACGGGCGGCACTGTCGAACGCTTTGCCGGCGATCGCATGTTGAGACAGAAGGGCCTGGGCGGCGACTTTGGCAGCAGCACACAGGACCCCGAGGGCAAATTGCAGGTGGGCGACTGGGCGAAGCTTTGGGCGGCCGGTCCACTAGGTCCCGATTCCGGAGCGGCGTAATGACACGTTTTAGTGCTGGTATCCCTGGGCTGATTAGCTCGCTACAGAAAATCTTGCCCCAGAGCCGTGGCGAGTGGGCGCTGAGGCTTGGCCCCGAGGCGGGTTTCGCGGCGATCAGTGGCGTGATGGCACCAGAGGGCACGTCGTTTGGCGAGCGTCTCGGTTTAGCAGCAGAAGACATGCTGATCGGCACGGGCTCATCCTTCCTGGGTAGTGGCCTAGGGCGCCTAGGTGGCAAGGCCATTTACGGCAATCAAGCCGAAAAACTTGGCAAGGAAGCGTATGAGCAGAAACTCGCGCAGGCCATGACCGCAGGCGATATACTGGCTGCCCCCTTGCCGATTTTCGCTCCTCGCCCCATTGCTGAAAGTGTTTACGGGCGCATAGCTCCAGAGCAGGGCGCGCAGCAGCAGGAAGCAATGCTTCAGGAAGAGCAAGAGCGGCTAGTGCAAGAGGCTCTGTTGAATTCGGTGCTGACTGGAGGCGGTTCGCTGCTGATGCCTGGCGCGGCATCGCTGTATAGCTGATGGCTGAATCGCGCCTACCTCAGACCTCCCTCGAGGACTTTGGGAGCATTTTTCGCTCCGAGTTCGGGAAGAATCCGCGTGAATTCCGGCGGACGATTTACGACGACCCCTCGCCGATCTCGGACATGCTGGGCAGCTCGCCTGTCCTGGATTTGATCCGACAGGCGTTGCCGGAGCGCGTCGTCGAAACCAAGGCGGGGCAAGCGGTTCGCAACCTCCTCCCGGCTGAGCCAGCCAAGGATTCCATGGCCGCACGCGCGGTTGCTGTCCTGAACTCGCTCCCTGGTGGCGGTTACACCAAGGAGTATCGGCAAGACCTGAGTAAGGCCAGGGCGGCAGATCGGCAGCTGCGAACGGATACGGCTGAGCTCGGCCGGATCACAGATCCCACTACCGGTCTGGACAGGCCTACGGAGACGCTCCGGGAGCTTGGCGCACAGATCAGCGGCGCAACTGCGGGGGACCTGGCATCGGAGGGACTGCGCAATATCTGGTGGTTCATCAACGCACCTCAGGCCTTGTCGACCCTGGCAGTACTGAGCGCAGTGCATGGTGCGAGCCAGGAGTACCGGGACCCTGAATTAAAGGGTCCGCTGATCAGAAACCGGACGTATCGACTCGCTGCGGCTGTTCCGGCAATGATCGCGACATCAATGGCGGTCGGCAACTTCGGGCGTCAACCAGGGTTCAAGGCTGCAGTACCCAGCGAGGCCGATCCCACGGTGAGCGCCGATCCACTAGGCGAGGCGGCAAGTCGCTTCTTCCTGGGGCGTTCGGGTTCGCTGTTGCCGTACGACGAATTCGTCAAAGAACGCCCCGATGTTTCCCGGGGAGAGTACGAAGCGTACAAGGCGTACCTCTTCGGCAATGCGATGCCGATCAAGGCGACGCTAGAAGGGATCAATGGGCCGGAGGTGAACTTCCTCGGCAAGAGCATTCCGATTGCAACGGGCGTCTTACCTGCTGTTGCTGCGGCTTTAGGTGCTGGAATGGGAGCACGCCGCGCTGGTCAGGCACTGCAGAAGGCGAAGATCCTGGACAACGCAGCAGACGCGCGCCAGGAATACACGACAGCGAACGCCTTCTACAACCGGGTAGAAGCTAATCCGCAGGCAACTGAACGAGAGAAAAAAGACGCACTAATGGCTAAGAATATGGCTTATGTGCCGTACAAGAAACTGCAAGACCAAATCGATCGCGAGATGCTGCGCAAAACACTGGGGTACAGCAGTGTCGCTCTCACCGGTGCTGCACTCGGTGGGCAGACCTTAGAATCAATTCGCCGGGCTCTAAAAGGCAAAGCACCTGTAGAGCCAGAAGAGGAACAGACTTCTCTGCCAGCTGCGTAACAATCATGGCCTACGGTTCATCGTTCAGTGGCATGGATGGTTTCGTGCCAGGCTTTAGCCCGTCCGAGGAAGCTTCAAAAGCGCTGGGTGATATCACCGGGATGAAGGCTGGCTTGCAAAGTGATATGGCCAAGCAGGCCTTTGGAACAATTGGACAAGTCAAGTCCGCTGAGCTCCAGGCCGATGCAATGAAAGCACAGGCAGAGGCACAACAGCGCGCCGCGGCGTGGAGTGCTTTAGGGCAGATTGGTGGAGCTGTCGCCTCAGCAGGTATTGGCGCAGCGTTCCCAACGAAGATCAAGGTGGTGTAAGGCGTCTAAAGTTATCTCTAGAATGGCTGCATTGCATGCAGCATTGCGGCGGGATGGCGTACAGCAGTCAGCAATACATCAACCCTGTCGCGTATAGGGCGCGCAACGCTCAGGATGTGCCGCTTCTGCAGACAGAAGTCGTAGAGAATGGTCCAGGCTGGAGCGAGCAGGCGATCGGTAGGGGTCGCATGGCTGCCGACGCACTGCTTGGAGCGATAGATCCATTTCGTCGAACGGATGGCAAGATCTCTGGTCTGCGAACTGGTCGAGTAGCTGGTGCCGGGACCATTCTCTCGCTTCTAGCCGCAGCGAATGAACTCAATGACCCAAATGAGTCGGCGGGGCGGAATTTGACACAGGCCGGAGGCGGGCTCGTCGGCAGCCTGGGGGGCCAGGCGTTAGGAGCACTCGCAGGGCGGATACTAGGGGGCGCTGCTGCGGGCAGTGTCGGCGGCCCAGTTGGCGCGTTGATTGGCGCAACGCTCGGTGGAGTGGTGGGTTCCGGGGCGGGCCAGAGTCTTGCTTCCGCCGCTGCCGACGTGCTTGAAGGATCCCCGGAGGATCGCGCGCTGTCTAACGCCAAGAAGCAGGCACGCGCCGCCGCCGAGGCCGAGGCCGATCGGATTCGGATGTTGATGCCACTGCAGGACCAGGCGGCGCAAATTGCACTGCGTAATGAGATGCAGCGTCAGAGAGGGCTAAGCGAAATTGCTGGCGAACAGCTACTGCGTCAAGCCATGGCTCAGGGCCTGTTAGCTCAACAGCAAGGAGGCGCAGCTCAGTCCCTGGCGATGACCAACGCAATCCTGGGAGGCGCGTGACGTGGCATTCGACGGCGGGATATCCGCTTCCTATTTAGCGAGCTTCAGACCAGTTGCCCCGGTTCCGGGTTTTGAGTCGGTTCTAAGCAATCAGGCCAGTGAGGCACTGGCTGCGATCCCGCGGAACAACGCGGCATTACTGGGTCAGCTGGCGGTGACAGGGTTGAACGAGCTGGGAGCCACTGAGCGACTGCAGCGAAACCTGGATGCAGTCGCCCTGGAGAATGAATTGACACGGAGTGCGAATCGCAAGTTCGGCGCATTGCGGATGGCAGGAGACCTGCTGGCCGCAGCTTTCCCTGGCGGCGGGGAGGCAGGTGTAACTCCTGGCGACCCCCTCGCATTGTTGAGTGCCTTGCAGAATTCCGAGAGGGGAACTCAAGCGCGCAGAGCAGAGAAGGCGATTCGCGGTAATGCGTTCTTGGCTGAAGCGCTGAAGGGCGGGAGCTGAAGTTTCTTAGGATGCAAGGAGATCACGCTCCCTAAGCGTAGTTATGGCAGTGCAAGACCTATTCGAATCTGCCCGAATTGCAGCGTTTAACAACGTCAGCAAGCTCGCTACCGGGCAGCCAGTGCCTGGAAGTCTGGAAGATAAGCAGAGAAAGCTCGAAAACGCGCGACTAGATCAGCAGCTCAAGCAGGAACTGAACCCGAAGGCTGGCGAGACGCCAGAAGCTTTTCAGCGGCGTTTAGCGGGGCTTCAGGACATCCTCCTGCAGTACCAGCAGAAGCAGGGGAAAATTAACCTTGAGCTCGCTGGGGGAGAAGGAACCGGAAGCCAGTTAGATATCCGCAGGGAGCTCGAGCGTCTCGGCATGCAGCGAGAGAACTCCAGAACTCAGAACGAGAAGGATCTCATCGCGGCTCAAAACGCTGGGAAGCTGCAACTGCTGAATCCCGTACTCGAGCAAGAACGCTGGCTTGCTGGGGGTTCAGATGCAGATGCGCGGAAAGACGTACTTAATTTCCTTGCTGCAGCACAGGACAAGAATCTCGCGGCGCAGGCAGCTGCTCGCAAGCCAAATTATGCTCCAGCATTGCTGGGCGGTTTGTTATACGCCGCTACATCTCTCGTCGGCTAGGAACCTGAGGCAATGTCTTACGCAAATCCAAACAAGTCCCGGAGAGCGGTCACAGCTCTACAGCGCGCTCAGTCACGGCGAAGCGGACGAAGGGCTCAACGCAGGGCGGCCCGAGCGGAGCGCACCGCAGCGACTGAAGCCAAGAGTGGGTCGACTGGCAGTGCAGCGAATAACCAGTACGCCCCGACGAGCGTTGGCGGGAGCTTTGTAGACACGGGCCTGGGGACCATTGGCGGAATTCTCGGGAAGTACGGAAACAACTCGACAATCGCCAATTTGGGTGTAGGGAGCATTTTCGACATCGGTAAAACGCAGGCACAGACTGGCCTCGCCATTGCGTACAACGATGCGTTCCTTGGCTCTCTTGGTAACTACCAGGCGGGCATGGAGGACCTCAAGACAGGTAACGCCATGAAGCTGATGGGAGCAGAGGGCGCAATCGCTCGTGACCTTATTGGCAAGCAGGGGGAAGAGCAGCGCGCAGGCATTCGCGAGACTGGATCCGAGAATCGACTCAATCTCCAACAGCAGACACTTGAAGAGCGGAAGTTGCGAGCAGACGCACGCGGCGCGATACGTTCTCAGGGTGCGCGTTTCTACGGTTAATGCCAGCCATCAGTGAAGATCCCGTCGCCAGGTTTCTTGCCGCGCTAGATGATGATCGCCGTGAAGGTTTTCTGAACTACGCGGAGAATACCTATTCGATTTACGAGATCTGGCTCTACGCAACCGTACTTGGCTATGAGGGCGGTTTCACTGTTCTTGAGCGCTGGGTCAACAAGCACTACCTGAAGCTGAACCGCCGAGAGCTGTTGCTGGGCGAAGTCTGCAAGCTCGAGGCTGACGTGGACTTCCTACGGCAGCAGGTAGCGGCCAATCTCGTGAAGCCCGATGCGGCGGCAACAAAGATCGCGCATCTATCGAAGGAGCTGCGTGGGCATATTTCAGAAATCGACCGCATGACCAAGGCCACGGACAGGAGAGGGCTGATCTTGGCGGGCGCGGATAGCGTCATGCGCTCGCTGCGGGTGATTTTCAAGGGGAGTGATGAGGTACTGGCAGCACTGGACGCCGCATTCGAGTCGGTATGGGCTCAGCTCGATAGCGAGAAGTAAGAAAGAAATTCCGGCAATGCTGGGATCTTGCGCACATGAAATAGTGAAAAACGTGTAGGCTGTAGCCATGGCAGGTGCATCGATTGCCATGGCGCGCAGACGAAGCGCGCTCAAGGCGGCTCAAAGCATTAAAAAAGAGCCCGAGGTCGTGATCGAGGAGGTTGTCCCCGCTCATATCCTGAAGGCACGCGACAACTTCGGATACTTCTGCGAGCTGATGGGAAAGCCCCCGGCTCGTCACATGAAGGAATGGCACAAGGCATTCCTTACTGGGGAGTCGAATGAACATCTCAATGACATCGCAGGGCCAAACACTTGTCTGCTCAGTCCACGCGGCCCGCTGGATTCAAATACTCCGGTAGCGACTCCATTCGGATGGCGACGACTGGCCGAGGTCCGCGCAGGGGACCGGGTTATGGCTGATGACGGGACGCCGACCACTGTGCTGGCAACGGTCGACTATCCATCAACGCCGTGCTGGGAGGTCGAGTTCTCGGACGGTACGAGTCTGATTTGCGATGACAGTCATCGCTGGGATGTCCGGCGGATGGGCTGTGACGATAAGGGGGTCTGGCGAACCGTAACGCTTGAAGAGATTCGGACGCTGGTTCCGAATGGCACGCGCGGAAACTGGCGTACGGGGGTGGAGAGATTGCACCGCAGGGCCACCGAAGGCGAGCGCCCCTGGCTGGATTCACGCGGTTACGCTCGCTATCAAGTCCCTATTGCGGCGCCCGTCCAGTATCCAGAGCGAGGACTGCCGTTGGACCCCTACCTCCTGGGTGTCCTACTGGGTGATGGGGCGTTGAGCACGGGCTCAGTGCGTTTCCACAAAGACGATCCGGATCTGACGGAGCGAGTAAGAAGTGTCTTGCCCCCAGAGCTGGAACTATCGCCCGTCGGCAAGCCTGGAGATTGGCGCATCAAGGGAGCCAAAGGCCGTAGCAATCCTGTGACAGAGAAGTTGCGAGATCTCGGTCTTTGGGGCGCGCGTTCGCACGAGAAGTTTATCCCAGCACTGTACTTGCGCGGATCAATCTCTCAGCGCCTGGCGTTACTGCAAGGACTCCTGGACACGGATGGGACTTGCAAAGGAGCACGCGGTGGAGTGAGTTTTGGATCATCCTCCGAGGCCCTGATCGATGGCGTAGCAGAGCTCGTACGCTCTCTCGGTGGAATCTGCACTATTCGCAAGCCATACCAGGCCAGCTACAGGAAAGCGGACGGGGCGAGGGTTGCATGCAGGACGTCTTACAGGCTTGGCATTCGACTACCTGACGGCATTGAACCGTTCCACAGTCGAGCCAAGGCGACGCGTTACAGAGGCCCAGTTAGCGCACGTTCAAATTGCGGGCTCGTGCGTTCCATTGTCGACATCCGCCCTGCAGGCAACCGATCCGTTCGCTGTCTGACGGTTGATCACCCGAATGAGCGGTTTGTCGTCAAGGATTATGTCGTTAGCAAGAATTCAGCGAAGTCCACTGTGTTGGGTTTGCTCTTGGGGTGGCTGATCGGTAGGCATGCCCTGGCGAAAAAGCTCCTTCGCATTTTGTATGTTTCGTACAACCAGGACGTTGCACGGGGGAAGAGTGCGGCCATCAAGAATCTGATCAACTCCAAGGAATACCGGGAGGTGTTCCCGTGTGTACGCCTTTCGAAAACCAAGACATCCGACGAGCTCTGGAGTATTGACTGGGATCACGCCGGGGTTGATGTTCGTGGTGAAGACGCATTCACGATCGCCTGCGCTGGTCTCAAGGGCACGATCACATCGAAGCGCTCCAGTCTGATCGTTGTAGACGACGCGATCAAGAGTGCAGCGTCCATCGCCAACCCAGACATCCGGCGGGAGATGGAAACGAACTGGACGAACGTGATCGTCCCGACGATGTTCCAGGGTGCGCGCGCGATCGCACTGGGAACTCGATTTCACTTTGACGATCTGTTCGCCACGATCTTCACGGAGAAGAAGGGCTGGAAGGTTGTCACCCAATCGGCTTTGAGGTACGACGAAGACGGCCGTCCCAAGTCGTATTGGCCGGAGATGTGGTCAACGAAGTATCTGCTGAAACTGCAGAGCGACGACCGCATCGCCTTCTCGTATCAGTACTTGAACCAGCCGGTGAGATCGACGGAGCTGGGGATCAGCCCTGAACTCTTTGTCCGAGGAGAGGTACCTGATACCTACGACACGATCGGGGTCGGCATCGATCTCTCGGCTGGCATGAGCGAGCGGAACGACTGGACCGTCTTTACGCTGGCGGGGCGGCTCGATGACAAGTGCTACATCATCGACTACAGGCGAATGCGGTCGATGGGGAACATCGAGAAGATCGAAGCCCTCTGCGAATTGTTGTTGGAGTGGAACCTGCTGGCGACCAATGACAACGGGCAGTACTTCCAGACCAGTTCACCGGTGACGATCTGGCCGGAGGTGGTGGCCTACCAAAAGAGCTTCGAGGGAGACCTTAAGCGCGTGCTGTTTAATGAGTGGCAGCTCTACAACCTGAACGTCTCGCCGGTGAAAGGATTCCGAGGTGACAAGCTGGCGAGATTGCGCGGGATCTTGGGCCTGTTTCAGGGCAAGAAGATCATCTTCAACAAGTACCGCGATTTCAGCTACATGATCGACGAGATCACGAACTTCGGCCACAGCCCCCACGACGATTGCGCCGACAGCCTGAATATCGTTGTCCAGGGCCTGATGCGCCGCGGGGCTGCCCATATCGAATGGAACTAAACTAGATCCATGAGCCAACCCAAAACAGAGCGTTTTCGCCGGATTCTGGAGTCCGCTCGCAAGCGCGACGGAACGGCTGGTGTCGACACGATGGTGGTCAACTCGCATCTGTCGCAGATGCGGTTGTTCATGCTGCGCCAAGGGCTGGAGTTCTACCCCGCTCAGGACACGTTCGGTTTTCGCAAGAGCTTCCTGGCGAACCTGATCCTGGAAAATGAAATCGATTCGAGGCTCGAAGGCATCATCGATGACTTCCTGATCGACGGGAAAGGACTTTGGTATTTCCGGCCGGTGCGCGATACGTACCGGCTGATGTGGTTCAGCAAGGAGAACTACAGAGCCTATTACGACGCCGCGGGTGAGCTGGAAGAGGTTGAGCTGATCTATAGCTTTACGGTGCGCGACGGCCTAGCTGCCGTACCGGGTATCGCTGGAGATGGGGGATCGATCCGTTACGTCAAGCTGCAAGTCCGCCGCGACACGATCAAGGAGTCGATCACGACTGAAAAGCCGAGTTTCGACGTCGGCATCACATCACTAAATTACGCGCCGAATAGCACACGGACATTGCGTAACAGCCTGGGATTCATTCCAGGTGTTGAGGCGTTTAACAACATGCGCTCGACCGGCATGGATGCCACGGGCGAGTTTGATTGGCTTTCTGACCATATCGTCACGCATGACGACCTGATTCGGAACATCAGGGCGAACATCACCTTCTACGGCAACCCAACACTGGTGTCGAGCCGTCCGAAGCAGGACCTCGTGGAGTCCGGCGATGGGGAAGAGCTGCGCCCGACGATCAGCTCCCAAGCGGGCTTCTATGCGGCGAATCGTCCCTCAACGCGCGTCAGTAGCCCCCTGGGTTCAGGTGGTGGTGGTGGTGTCAAGGTGCCGCGGATTATCGCCAACATCGAGGCCACCGACCGCGTTGCGTACATCACACCGGATGCCGTTAGCGGTGACCAGAACATGTACGCCCGGCAGTACCGCGAGGAGCTTCGCAATGCCATGGGCGGCGTGGACGAATTGGGGATCAGCTCTGGAGCAACGGCCTACGAAGTCAAGTCGCTGTATGGACGTGCCGCAACGACCGCAACCCGCAAGTGCCGGGGCTTGTTGACCTACGGCCTTTGCAAGCTTCTGTCGCTGGTGATCTTCCACGAAGAGCGAATCTTCCGTGATTCGTTCTCTGCGGCTATTGAGCTGATCGCCCCGCCTGTTCCCGTACGCGAAGAATTCCAGAGTGAAGAGGAGTTCCGGAGTGCCATCGAAGCCTTCCGCGACACTTATGCAGAATACGAAGCAGCACTAGAGGCCAAGATCACAGAAGCAGTGCAGGCGCGTGAATTGCCTGATGGCGTTGTCGGCTTGATCCCCGATGGCGACCGGAAGATTGAATGGCGGTGGAAGGGACCAGTGTTCGAGGATTCCACGGAAGATATACTGAACTCAAGCATTGTTGTGCGCAACCTGCAGGAGCTCGGTGTCAATAGCATCGAAGCACTGCGGTATCTCTTCCCGGATAAAACCGACGAAGAACGCAGCGCAATGCTCAGTGGCTACCCATTCCGTATGGCGCAGGCCACTCAGCAAAGCATTGGCACCTTCCTGTCGCTGATTCAAAACATGCGACAGATTCCGCACCCGCAGGCACCGGACCTCCCCCTGCTCGCGGATCCAAAACTCGATTTGACGCCATACGTCTATCGAGCCCTTGAATTCCTTAAGAGAGAACTGACCTATGCAGGACAGTACAACGATGGCGACGGCAGTGGCGACCCCACAGCCCTCGATCCCATCCAGCGTGGCCGCGCCGACCGCGGTCTCGCCGTCGACACCTCAGGCGACTCCAGCTTCGTACCCGACAGCTCAGTCTTACTCCCCGGAGGCGCCGGTTTCGGTCCCTCAGGCCAACCCATGGCAGGCGGCGTACCAGGGGCTCCTCGCCAGTTTGAGCGCGACGCCTCAATCCCAGCCCCAGGCGTACTCCTCAGTAGCGACCCCACAGGTGGCCCCTACCCCGGCGGCTTATCCGCAGGCGCAGGTGAGCTACCAGGCGGCTCCGTCCGTTTCGGCGCCGCTGACCTCAGCGTTCCCACAAACGCAGGCCTATTCCCAGGCGATTCCGGCACAGGCTCCGAGCTACAGCAGCGCGCCGAGCGCACCCGCGAGCGACGAGTATCTACAAAACGTCAGCAGCGAAAGCCTTGAAGTCCTTCAGCACTTCGGTGCTGAGGCTCCCGCTCTGCTGAATCGTTATGCCTGTGTCGTTGAAGACGCACTGCTGGCCCAGGCTCGTCAAACCGCCGAAGCTCTGCAGGGTCTTCAGACCGTGCGCCAACAGCTTCAGAACTCCCACACGGTGATTGAAGCAGCTGCAGAAGACAATGCGGCGTATCACACCCTGATGACGAATCCCGATTTGCTCGCGGATTACGTCAACGAGTTCTTTGGTCCCGAAGGCCCTTATCCCACTGAGCTCCCTCAGGATCGACTGGCCGCCGAGGTTGCCGTCAATGAGCGTCGCTTTGCCCCCGCTCCTGCGACCTATCAGCGCCCTCAGCTCGACATGCCCGCTCCCGACGTCCAGGCCGGTGGTGGCGGGGATGAGTTCTGGGCGACATTCTCTGCACTGAGCGAGCGCAATCCCGCCGCCGCATGGCAGATGCTGAGCCAGGCTTCCCCCGAGGCCCTGCGCAGCAAAGTGCTGGTATCGGAAGGCTGATCGGAGGTCACGATGGCACGACTCCCGGATGGGTACAGCCTGAATGGTGGCCTTGCTTTTCGCGGGGCTCCAGCCCACGGCAATCCCGTCGCCCGCCAGCTGGTGAGCGGCCCAACGGCTAGTCAGCTCGAGCAGTCCGTTCAGCAAATGGCCAGCCGCCAAGAAGTCAACGCCGAAACGCAGGCTTCGCAAATGGCAGTTCAGTACAAGTTGGCCACCCAACGACTCCTGAACTCAATGCTTCCAGGTGCTTTTGAAGCCACAGAATCTCTAGCGCTCAACCCTGGCGCTCTTGCTGATGTGGCGGCTCAGATGCAAGTCTGAACAAAGGCACGGTTAGAGTAGGGCTACTGCGTGAGACGTTGATGCGTTTAGCCGGTAGCCCCGAGATGTTTGATGCCCTGGCTAGGCAATTCACTGGCCAGGGCATTCCTCGTGGTGCGGCGGAGCATCTTAGCGCTGAAGTGCTCACAGACGGCAACCAGGTTGATACGAGGGTCGATACATTTTTTCGGTTGCACGACTTACTGCAGTCGAAGGGCTACAGCGACATCGCCGCTCAGCACCTTGCCGTCGAAATGATGGAAGGCCGCGAGCCGATGGCCAAAACAACGCGTCGATTTGCCGGCATCTATGGCGACTCACCCACAGACGTTCTCTTTGGCGACGAGCCTGATTGAGGAATTCGAGGGAATCGAGGTAGAGGCATACCTGGATCCCGTTGGCATTCCAACGATCTGCGCTGGTCTAACGCGATACCCGAACGGCGAGCCGGTTCGCATGGGGGATACGTGTGACCTGCGGATTTGTCGAGCGCAACTTGAGCAACTCCTAAAGGATCAATACCTCCCTGCCCTGGAATGCATACCAGGCTGGGGGAGGTTGGGACCTAAGCGACAAGCAGTTTTAGTCAGTTTTGCCTGGAATCTTGGCGCTCGCTTTTATGGCAGCGTCGGCTTTGAGACGATCTCGAAGGTGCTGCGGGACGGTGCTCTCAGGCCGGAGATCTACCAGCAGATGCCTCAAGCGCTGGATCTCTATGTCAAAGCAGGAGGCAAGCCCCTCCCTGGTTTGGTGAATCGCCGCCGAAAGGAAGGCGCACTTTGGATGCAAGAAGACGACGGAACCATGAAATTCATCGCACAGCAGGACACGCTCCTCAAGAAGGCGTCAATTGACGGTCACTACCTCTCAGACGCAGGGAAGAAACCCGTCGGCAAGGGAGAATTGATCGCTGTCACGAAGGTCGACGAGATTCCGCAGGACAGTCATGCCTGGGTCACATTGAACGGTGGCGCAGGACGCTGGGTCGTCTTCATGCCGCACTGGCTAGAGGAGAAGGCGATACCCGCGCCCGCTCCGTCGCCAACGGTGAACTGGAACGATTTCTCGTGCCCCGTCGGCAAATACATCACAGTCGGGGAGATCCTTCAATACGACGCGCGACGTAAACCTAAACCAGGCAGTGCAGAAGAAAAGGCCATCATCGCTATCTGCAAAGAGTTTGATGCAATTCGCCAGGCCTGGAGTGGTGCGTTAGGCGTCACCAGTGGCTACAGGCCGGAGCCAATCAATAGCCAGGTGGGAGGCGTGCCCGATAGCTATCACGTCAAAGGGATGGCTCTAGATATCTACCCGATTGGTGAGTCGTTGCAGAAATTCCATCAGTGGCTTGTTCAGCGTTGGAGTGGCGGGTACGGAGACGGGCGATCGAAAGGATTCATCCACATCGACACTCGAGGTGGAGGGAAGTTTTCAGCCCGACCTGGTGTGAGGCCTGTTGCAATTTGGGATTACTGAGCTCGTTAGACTTGCCCTATCGCGTATAGGTTTGGCGAGCGCAGATGGCCGTCATCGACAGAATCAATCGCAGGGGCATTAGCGGCAAGCGGGTCATCACCGGCCCTGCCGAGCTGATTGGCCCGAAATCGGGTGACACCAAGAGCGACTTCTCCCGCCTTAGCGGAATACAGGGCTCAGTTGATCAGTACGAGATCACAGATGGTGCCGGCACGAACGCTGGTGCTTATACCATCACTTTGAAACCCTACAGCGAGAACGGCTTTACGGCATCGCATCGATCTGTCGGAGACGTCGCGGTGCTGCGCCAGATCAACGGCGTGGCAACACCAGGAGCGGCGATCACCTGCCTGGGTCGCAAGAAGCCGGCGCGGGGTAGCGCGTCTGTCACCCTTGGTCCATTCACTGTGCTGAATGGTGACCGTCTGTGGGTTGTAGTGGAGCACAAGGACTACTCCACGTTGAAGTATCAGCTCGAAGTTGATTTCGTCTGATAGGTGCCGATCGTTCAGCCTTGACCGCGCTTAAGCTTGCGGCCATGGCTGGGCTTACTGCGCCGGCCATTACCCTGACGGGTCATTTTCTCGATCGGCTCCTTGTGGATGGCGCCTGTCGGGGACTTTTTGACTTTCACGATCAGACCAGACGGATTGCTAGTGCGCCGGCATTGAACTGAACAGTGTCACCAGCGACGACATCAACAGACGAGGTCAGTGCACCAGAAGCAAGAAAATTACCGCCAGTGACTGCGTCCCAGATTCCGAAATGAGTGACCGTCACAGTGCCGGATGCATTGGTCGTGATCTGAACTGAGTTGTTATTAGTGATCTGGAACCCACCGCCAGTTGCCGCCCCGACGGTGCTGAAGGTTGACGTCGTGATACTGGTGCGGTTAGCGCTGCCGGTCACTGTTGACTGGACGTTATTGGTCGTACCCGCTGTACCCGGATCGCCAGAGTGCAACTGCACGAAGACGGTTGAAAGCGCAGTAGGGAACGCAGTGCCCTTCACCCAGATCAAGATTCTATCTGCCAGGTATTGGGAAAACGCCATAACGAAGAGAGTCCCGTTTGGGAATGAAACGATTCTAGTGAGCGCGAATAAGGCCCTTGTTAGTAGCCATAACCACCACCACCTGGCGCCTGTCTGCTGAGGGTTGCGGTGGATTGATCGGCACCGGAAGCAGAACCGGAAATGCGCCAGGTTCGCTTGAGCCGCCCATCAAGATTGAGTACTCCGATGGCAACACCGCGCATGATGGTGAGGGTGAGAGTTGGCACTGCGAACCCACCTGGCGCTGACATCGATCGGTCGATCTCATCAGCTGTTCTGGTAGACGGGAAAGCGCGCCCGCTGCCCCAGATCAGGCGAACGGCGCCGCCACCGCCATCACCACCGCCGAAAGAAGTACCGGGGCCACCACCACCACCACCGGGGAAGCCGCCGGTGATGGAGTTGAA
>JACCDW010399769.1_pt1 | contig 17616 bp, 31 predicted proteins | sample 7449781 | NCBI WGS metagenome assembly JACCDW01 (sample SAMN15323449, study PRJNA562643) | freshwater metagenome | isolation source: river surface water | place: USA:Blue River Watershed | collected 2017-08-18
CTGCGGCTTCTGCTGCTAGTCTTGCTCGGCGCTTGGGTCGACCTGCCATCGGTGGAACGGGACTCCGGGGGTTAATTGGGTACCCCCATGGGGGGGTGAGTACTGCATATAGCCCTGGCCAGCCCGCCCCCCGGTTTTTTGCAAGGGGGGTGGGTGGCGGGGTGTCTAGACTGACCGCTTCACTGGTAACCGCATAAGATGCATTATGGAAAGATGGGCGCTAAGTCGTTGATAACATTGGAAACTAGGTTTCATCTATCACGGCCTTTTTTCCTATCTTTTTAACCTCGTTTCCCGTGTGTGGATCGACATCGATAACCCGTCTGGCTTCACGTTCCCTACCTCTCAGCCTATCGTTAGCTAACCGCAGGGCTTCAATATAACTCTCGCCCACTTCAACCTTATGCTCTACCTTGTCGCCATAGATTCGGGGCGCGATTTTCCCCACAAGCCAGCGCCTAGCGTCAAATTTCAAGCGCGCCATATTCGCGTCGTCACGGGTATTTTCAACGTCGTTAACGGCCTTTTCCGCGATTGCATGGGCCTGCAATTCGCGCGCACGCGCGTATGCATCCCGCCAGCGCTCGTTTAATAGCTCCCGGTAAATCTCAGAACGGGAAGGTAAATCTGGCTTTTTGGCTACTTCAAGCAGCAATTCGCCACGCGCTACCGCATCCAAAACGCGCGGCATATATTCTTCCGGCTTGTATCGTGGTGTCCCCATGCCAAAAGCATAATGAGACACAAGCCCAAAAAAAAGCCCCGCTTTTGCGGGGCTGGTAAATCACATGAAACGCCAAACTATCTTCCGTCTCCCTGCCCTGGTTGGCACCCGCCAATTAGGTCTAATGATTGCCGAAAGCGCTCCCGCACTATGGTTGGCAGATTCCGGCCAGATGGCCATGGCGGAGGGTCAATACCCGCCACGCGCATGTTTATGCACCATAAGCGCCCTATTTCATGATTAGCTTGTCCAATCTGATCGGAAAACCGATCAGGATTGAATGGCTTACCCGCGCGCGCTTCCGAATAGCCTATCTGCGCCGCAATCACTGCGGGATGATCTGCTAGGCCGCGTTTGGGCTGTCCAGTTTTTAGGTTGTTGTTTTTCATGGCGCTTCACTCCATGTCACAAACAAAACGCAACACATGCCATAGGGCCGAAACTCCATCATGTCGCCGTGTTTAAATGTGCGGCCAGGCACGCCAGATAACCCAAGCGCAGCCTTTGCGCGGCGCATAAGCGCTACATCTGAGGGATCATCACCACATTCTACGCTGGCGCGCTTAACCCATGAATAATTAGCTTGCCCCCCAAAGGTATCAGTCCATTCTGCGATATATGGCATGGTTCAGTCCCCCCGCATCGCAAGGCGAATGGTAGTTAGATTATATCGCCCACCATCTGGCGTGCGTTCCCCCGCAAGATTAGCGGCCATGTGACGCGCTGCTTTATCGCGGTTTCCATGCTTTTCGATTAGGCGCATCATTTCACGGTATAAATACTCGTCATTGTTAAGCCACAGGCTTACATTCCAAGCATTCCAAGAACGGTGACCATTGTAAGATGCCATCGCCTCAGCCCCCCGTCACCACACAAGCGGCCCAAAACAAAGCAGCCCATCCAATGCTGCCCGCGATGTATCCAATAATCTGCACCATGATTTTTTCTCCCACATAAGCGCGCGTTATGCGCTGCTATGAGGTGAAAGATAACGCGCAATAAAAACTCGTCAATAAAAAATCAACATTAAGCCAAAAATAATTTTTCCGGCCAAAACGCTAAACAACGCGTTTTAGGCATGGTGTTTGCTTATTCTGCATTTGGTGAAACCCTATGCGGAGAAAGCAAAATCCCAGACTTATTCCCACAAATCCATTCATGCCAAAATAAAAAACCGATCAATCAGGTCGGACCAAAACTGCCTTTTTGTCTTTTTGATTTTGCGATTTCCAAAAACGTTCATGCGGAAAGGAAAAACGCATCAATCCACTCATACCAAAACTACCATTTAAGATTTCAGTTATTGCATTCCATAATGCTCAGCCAGCCTATCCAAAGCCGCCACTACAAATCCCGCAGCTTTGTGGGCGTTCCATCCCTTACATTCCGCCCAGCCTGACACTGTTCCGTGTGACAGAACACACCATGCCAGGGCTGGCGCTAGTGTAAGGCCAACCACTTTCTCTGCTTCCCGAAATGCTTTTGCCGCCGCAAGCTGCGTCTCCTGATACCCGCCAGGCCCCGCACTCCGCTGCATCGGCACAACCGACCTATTCCGCCCCGCCCCCAACACCCCCCGCTGATACTGTTCCAGATACTTGCAGGCCGCCGCATGGTGGGCTGGAGTAATCGCTCCCTTCGCCAGTAGCGTATCAGGCGCCCATACCCTCTTAGCCCGTTTTACGGTCCTGTTAGGGTCATCCACATCCGGCCCAAAGGAAACCACCACAGCGCCCGTTTTAAGGCCCTCTGGCGGCCCCAGATCGGCTTCTGGGCCTATCCTACCTCTCCGCCTCATATCGGTATGTCATCCTGCGGCATGGGCTTCCTTTTATCGCGTACAACCGCCCCCGGAAAAGCCTGCTTAATCTCCGCTAGTGGCGTAGCCGCCTTCACGATGCGCCCAACCTCCGCCAGCGTCCATGTCTCAATATTCACCCCTTCCACCTTGGCCCGTGCCAGCAGCGCCTGCGCGTGTTCGTCATCCAGGCACAGGCAGATAGTTCCCCGCTCTGGCTCTTCCGCCTGCCAGCACACCACGGCCCCAGGCAACTCCGCCTCCCCACGCGAAACAGCCTCCGCTTCCAAGGCCCGCCATGCCCGGATCATCATAGCGTCCATCTCCGCCATATCCTCACCAGCCATGGTCGCCTGCCGGTGCATATCCTGCGCGCCCACAAACCGTTCCCGCAACTCGGGCGACACCAAACGCGGCAGCCGCTCAAATCCCCACCGCCGCTCAATATCCGCCACCACATCATCCAGGGCGCGCCGGGTACTATTCTGTCGCCACACCCAGCTACCCACCGTGTCTGGGATCGGGGCCAAATACTCACCATTCATCGCCATGTCTCACTCTCCCTTCCTTTCCAACTACCCTACCCAACTTGGGGCTGACCGCAACGCGCAACACGCAACACACCTATAGGTGTGTGTTGCGCGTGTTGCGGTGTTGCGCTCATAAGCCCGGCGAAATAAAAAGCGCAACATGACCACCCAAAAACGTGTTGCGCTTTCTGTTGCGGTGTTGCGCTTCCTGGTCACGCTTGGCGCCCTTCTTCACTATCATCTTGATAAAGCCACACTTTCTCATCCAAGTGAATGGCGATCTTGAGCAACAGAATCCTGTTTTTGGTGCGCGACCATGTTGCGCGCTTCTTGTTATCCGGTTCGATGCTTGCACGGCTCCACCACTTGGCCTTCCAGGTGTCCACAGGCACCATTTTGACCCTCGGAAGGTCGCCAAACCCCATTTCGCCCCGCTCTCCGATGGCGTCTTTCAGGGCTTGGATAGCCATAGCTTCCCACATATTCAGCTTCGGTCCGGTGGGTTTGGCTTTCTCCGGATCGGCTGGCGTGATGATGCAGGATGTCACGGGCTTACCCCTCCGGTTGCGCCCCAGTTCAACGGTGGTCAGTTTGAATATCCACTCGCCTTCTATTTCCAGGTCGCGCTGCTTCTTCACGGTGGCGACGGACGGGCTATCCTTGGATGCCCTGGTAATTTCTATTTCGGTATCCGTGGCCGCCCGCAACAGGCTATGCCCCCGCGCCCCCTTGGCGGTGTCCTTGCCTGAATGGTGAACCCCATTCACATGGGCGCCCGTGACTTGGCGTACCCGGTCTATGTTTGAGACCAGCGCCCCCATATCATCTGGCGCGTTCTCGTTGCCGCCTGATAGGGCGCGGGACAGGGTATCTAAGACCACCAACCTAACGGGCTTCTCCATTTCCTGCTGCGCCTTGGTGATGGCGGCAATCAGCCGTTCGGTATCCGCTGCCGGGTCCAGCAGGTTAATTGATATGGGGATGATGGCGAAGGGGATGATAACCCCTTCCATCTGGTGATGCTTCCGCCAGGCGGTGACGCGGTTGCTGATCCCGTGGCTGCCTTCCAAGGCGCAGTAAATCACGCCCCCTTCTTCCACCGCCCGGCCATTCCACTCCATGCCGCTGGCCACATGCAGCGCCAGGTCAGTCATGAAGAAGGTTTTGCCACAGTTGCTTTCCCCGTAGGTGACTGACATGCCACCTTCGGTGAGTAGCCCCTCCACGAAATCGGCGGCATCCAGATTGGCGTTAATGTCGGTGAAATAGACCAGCGGCAGGCCGCCATCTGGCGCAACACCCTCCGCAACACCTTGAACGCTTGGTGTTGCACTGCCTGTTGCGGCTGGATTTGGTTGCTCCAGCCGCAATACGCCCCGCTCCGCCCGGTCCAACGTGTAGCGCACCTTCATACGGAACTCGGCTTCGCCCCGGCCAGGCCGCCGGAAGTCCACCTTGGCGGCGTACTGGGGCCACCCTTCCGCCACTACCTCTTCCTCTGTTGGCAGCCTTCCCAGCCGCTTAGAAAGCCCACTGACCACCGCCAGTACGGTATCCCGCATATATTGCTCTCTACCGTCTGTAATGGCGCCCTGTAGCCCCAGCGGCCCCGCTGCATGGGTTACAGCACTTACAGAACCTGTCCCGTGGATAACATCGCGGCAGATGATGTCTGTCAGGCTATCGGTCAGGGTGGGAAGCCCGTAATCGTCAATGTGAAAATCAACGTCCCAGCTATACTGGCGCCCGCTTGCATGGACACTTGGTGGCGCGACGATGAAACCCCCATCGCCCCGGACATCCATCCCCGGCAAAACGCCAGTGCGAGTCGGAACCTTCCGCCCTGGATGCGCCATCAGCCGGTGTGTCCCCCCGCCCCCGGTCAGGGCAACCGGGCCAACTCCGATTCGCGGTAAGATTTGGGCTTCGGTTTCCGCGCCCAGGGCGCCATCAAAATCCGCCACAATCAGGTTACTGATTGGCCCGGTCACAATGCCCACCCCCATGGTGGGATCGGCATACCAGTCCTCAATCTCCGCCAGGGTCGCCCGGCGGTGTTGGTACTGGTGCCAGGGGACAGCCGGGATTTTTTCCCCCCGCCGCACCGGCACCACGGACCACCCGCGCCGCAGGTAATAAAGCGCCCATTCCTTGGCTGGCGCTGACAGGCTGGGGGCGTTTAATGGCGCGCTCATTCGGGCCTCGGCTTTTTCTGGGGGTACTCAGAATGCGGCGGGTAGGCCGGATCATCAAGTGGGATGCACATTGGCATGGTTTTTCTTCCCTTAATAAAGTTAAGGGGCGCAACCTTACATTGCGCCCCCTGTTATTTAAGCCTGCTTAGAACGGAAGAGGCTTTGCGGCCTGGGGCGTTGGCGGAGGTAGGCTAGGCGCTTGCGCGGGGGCAGCCTGCGCCACACGTTCCGCCAAAGCCTTATTAAACGAGCCATCCGGTAATTCCGCGGGACGAGGCACCCATTTAATAATTTGGAAATTGGGGCTGTAGTTGCTGCCATGCTTGCCTTTGACCTCCGTTGCACCTGTGAACTGGAGAACTGGAAGCATATCTTGGGCCTCTCCCGGCCTGTTTTCGTATTCGGTGTGCAGGGCATCAATAGCGCTCAAAACTGAACCAGCGTTGCTACTGAACTCACGCACTACGCGGTTGCTGTCCAACACCCGCATGGCGAAACCTTGCTTCGGCTTATTGGCATTGCCACGCTCGTCCACTCCATAATCACCGACTGGACATTCCGGCAACGGACTCCCAATCCGCACCAAAGAACGCACCGGCGCCATGCCGGCCTTGAAGAACAGCCATCCAACTTGGATATTTTTCATATCAGCAACAAAAACAGGCTGTTGGAAGGAAACATCTTCTTCCTGCTTTTCCCAGCGCCCATTAACCTCCACACGCTGGGAATACTTCAGCCGCCCTGCCTTGGCGTTGTAGCTGACCAGCGGCAGGAAATCGCTGCTGGCGGTTTCGCTAGATGAATAAGAAAGACCTAACCCCATAACAGGCTCCATATGTCCAAAAACGCGCCAAATTTGAACACGTTGGCGCTTCGTGTTTACATCCCGTAAATTTCTTTACGGGCTGCCTCTGCTGCCGGGTCGCTCCAGTAAAACGAATCAACGTCTGGAACGAGCAACCCGATCAATTCTTGCTTATCCGCCGATAGCGCCAGAAACCGCTTCAACCTTTGGGCGATGGCCTGCATATGCGCCCAATGATCCGCCACACCTTCCAACTGATAGACGGCTATCTTCTTTGGCGATGCGTAGGCGAACCGGCAAATCTGGTTTGTATTGACAACGTACCCACAGCCCTGGCGCGCATGGGCGCTAGAAATCTGGCCTGGCACGCGCTCTGTGGTCTTGAGGTCCAACACCAGCCCGTGTTCCTGCCAGTAGAAATCCAGGTAGCCCACTAGATCGGGCAGCCCCTCGCCCAGCGGCTTGCTGATCCGGTGCTGGTGCTGCCCATCTTCTGGCGGTGTCGGGCGGCCATATTGCCGCAGTTCCGCCAGTGCTACAGGCACGGTGTCTTGCACCACTTTACGCTGCGCTTCCCGTCGCGGGTCGCCAGATAGTGCGGTCAGCCGGTCATACTCCGCCAGGGCGATTGCAGTGCAATCATCCACCGGCTTTTCCGGGTCGAACAGCCCAGCCGATACGCCCGCTTCGATGGCGGTCCCACGGTGAGCAGAGGCCCCCACCGGCAGGCGGCGCTTCAGCAAGTATGACATAGCCCAGGCGGCGGGCTGGCTGGCGTAAGTGTTCAGCGAGGATGCCGATAAATGGTGGATGCCATGGGTGGCGAATGGGTCAGTCATCGGCTTTGTACTCTCCCACAGACAGAATATACCCCGGCTTCCCGCCATAGGCTTTGCACAGGTCCAGCTTCACAATCTGGCTATCGTCGCGCCACAGGATTTCATTGGCGGCATCCAGGACGAGCTTACAGATATTGTCCAAGTCTGGCTTTCCGGTGGGCGAAATCAGCCCAGCCAGCGCATCAGCCTTTTTCTTCTGTGGCCAAGATTGCGTGATCGGCAGGATGGCGAACACCGAAACATTCAGCGGCCCATTCAGCGGCTCTGTAATATCAAGCCCCATCAGATAAGCCTTGATGGCATTCTCTGCTAACCGCGTCTTTGCTGGCGTGTAAGCCCGGCCCTGGCGCGTCATACGCGGGCGGCCCTTGGCTACCGGCGTAAACGGGATGGCGATGGTCAGTTTCATATAACTAACCCCCGCCGGACGCTCGGGGGAGCGGCTGTTGTATCCGGCGGGGGATGATGCCACCTCGGCACCAATTGACCGGCAGCCTGTCGCGGGTTCGTAGTATTCGCGCCGGGCTGCCGGGCGCGCGGCTGTGGGAGGCTAGTCACCGCGCGCATTCCTTCGGGGCAAATGTCCATCCAGAGTTCCTGTGCAGACATGCGCCCAAACCTGTCCATAAGTATAATCATCGCTTCGGCACATTTCCATAATGGTGGCGACTTGTGTGAGTGGCGGCGGCGTACCGGCATTCCGGTAGGTCAGCCACACTATCCACCGCCCGGCGGTTGGCACGGACACACCGCACCTTTCCGCCAGGTCTTTCAGGGTAAAGCCGTTGCCGCGAAGCAAACGGCGATAGGGAACGTGATCCAACATAAACGATACATGGCATGATAAAAAAATCGTGTCAAGCGCGTTTTTTCACTTGACGATCTTTCCCGCAGCCCATTATTGTCCATTTCAGGCAAGCAAGCCTCGGGAGAAAGCAAATGGAATACCTTAAATACCGCTCCGCCATGTGGTGGATTTTAATGGTGCTGCAAATGATTGGCGCCGCAGCATTCATCTTTTTCTTCGCCATTCTCATTGCGTTGTTTGGGTGACGCCATGCAGCACCCACAGCAACTTACCCTGGATGAATTGCGCCGCCGGTTAGCTGCGGCAGAAGATGAAATCGTTCGCATCGAATGGTCAGACGATATGGCGTTCACCAATGGATCATATGCCCGCGCCGTCAGGGTGCGGGATGAATACAAACACGCGGTGGAAGCAGCGGAGCAAGAAGCCCGCTTGCGGGCTGCCGGTATCGCAACAGCAAGTGGAGAACCCGGACTATGAACAAACTGGAAATCTTGCGTATGGCTTTTGACAAAGCCAAAGACCCGCAAGAAGCCATGATCTTGGCGCGCCAGATGGCGGAGTTCATCAATGATGGACAGCCGGTGCAGCAAACCATGGTTCTGGAATCGCCAAAGCCAAAGAACAACCGCAAGCCATGGTCCAAAGCAGACATCAAAATGATGTTGGATTTGATGGAGAAGAATAAATCAGTTTTTGAAATCGCCAAGGAACTTCACCGCACTGTGAAGTCAGTTGAAGTGGCGATGTATAAACTGGCGACACACCGTGATCTTGGCCCACGGAAGAAAGCCGCATGACCAGAAACCAAAGAATGGCTCGGTTGAAAAAATCACTTAATGCGGCAGATATGCAACTTCGCACATATTGGCTCATTGAGGAAACAACCAAGGCTAAATTGGAGCCAAAATCAACCCAAGATTTGGCATTTGATTTATCGCACATGATAGATTGTCGGATGCAAACCGCGCGTCGGTTGATGAATGACATTTCTCACTTCATGTGCCTAACTGCTTCAAACTCAGCGTTTGAAGCTGATCTTAAAATGGTTCTGCGGGAGCAACCCGCATGACCCGCGCCGTAAAAGTGAATGTCCTGAAAACGGATAACCACAACCATAGGTCTGATCTTTTTGTTGAAATAGACGACATCAGCAACCGCGTCTGGAAGCCAATCGCTGCCTTCGCCAGCCTGAAGGCGGCGGCGAAGTGGCTGCAAGATGAAGGCTATCGGTATGTGCATGGCAGTAATGGGATTTGGATAAATGACGCCCCAGCAAAGAGAGAGAATGCGGCGCCTGACAGCGGTGTATCAACTAGCGAAGGAAGCCCTGATAGCCAGGGCGACACTGGTGAACAACAACAAGCCTGTGGTGTTCGACGGCTTACGGGAAAACTGGGACGTTTGGGTGCGACTCTCAGACCCGGAAAGGGCAATGTGGCAGGCGATCAAATCAGTGGAAGAACAGATTAAGGAAACATGGACAGATGACGATGATTGAAAAGGATATTCCGGTTCCCGCCCGCAAACGCGGCAGGAAGCCTGGTTCACGCAAGTATCCATTCGCTGAAATGGCGCTTGGCGATAGCTTTTTTATCGAGGCCAAGAAAGTGATGTCTGTCTATTCGGCAGTATCACGCGCCAACAAAGCCTATGCCCCCAAAAGATTTACCGCCCGCAACATCGACAACGGTGTGCGCATCTGGCGGTATGTGTAACGCGGCATAGAGCCAGCGTCCCCTCGCGCCAACCGGAAAGGAATCCGCCTGTTTTGACCGAACATGCGCGGGGGGCAACACACGGAGGGAAAGATGAGTAATGATATTGTGAAACGGTTGCGTGATCCTTCACTTGGGTCGCCGCGCTGGATGGATACCATGGCGGAAGGCGCTGACTGCATCGAAGCCCAAGCCGCCCGCATCGCGGAATTGGAAGCGGCGCTTGCCAACGCGCGGCGAGATGGGATGGAGGCGGCTGCGAAATGGCACGATGAACAAGCGGCCAAGGCGCAGCGACTGTCAGACATGAAGGTGAGCGCGGAGGATGAAGAAGTGTGGGGTGATTACGCGGAAAATCACCGAGAATATGCCGCCGAAATCCGCGCCGCGCTGGAAGGAGGGAAAGATGATTGACTGGGATAAGCCTATCGAAACCTTAGACGGTTATCCTGCGTGGGTTATTGCTATGAATTATCGACGGGGCGGTGATAAATTGAGAGTTGTGCAAATTGAATACTCAGAATTCGATGCCACCGGATATTACCACCAAGACGGTGAACCGGCATTAGGATCGCCAAAAATCCGCAACCGCAAAACCAAGCGCGAAGGGTGGATCAATATCTATCGTGATGATCGCACAGGGGAAACTATCTATAAGACTAAGGAAGACGCTGAAGGTTCTTCCACATTTAAAATCGCCACCGTCAAAATCGAATGGGAGGAATAACCACATGCAGATCGAAGCTTTTCCTACTGTATCTACAAATGCGGAGACTGTGCAGGCCAAGGCAGAAGCCCGGCTGCTGTTGGCCGAGAATGGATTGCTGCGGCAGGCACTGGTGGATGTGCGCGCAGCCATCGAGGCAGGCAAAGCGTTCCAGGTATACGGCATTGTGGTTGCCGCGCTGTCGGGGGAAGGGAAATGACCAACCAAAACAACAGCGCCGCCGAACGCTCTGCCCATGTGCATCGCGGCGATGCGCCGTCGCCTGCGGATTGGCCTGTGGTCAGGATGCCTGACGGAACATGGAAGCTGAAGAGCGTGGTGGCGCTAGAAAACCGCATCGCGGGATTGGAAGCGGCGCTGCGCGGATTACTGACACCACAAACACCCGCCGCGTTTGCTGATGCAATGCGCGTAGCCCGCGCCGCGCTGGCAGGAGGAAAGAAAGATGAGTGATGGTCTGGAGGCAGGCGGCTATCACGCCATAACGCACAACGGCGAAACCTATATAAAACTAACTGATGCGGCGGTGATGTTCAGCCTCTACCGGAAAGACATTGCAACCAATGCTGTCCGCATCGAAGCGCAAGCCGTCCGCATCGCGGAATTAGAAGCGGCGCTGCGAAACCTCGACGACATGATTGTTGATTTAGACATGGGCCGTCTAGAGCTTTACCAAGTGTCGGACTTCATCAATGCCGCGCTGGAAGGGGGAGAAAGATGAGTGACACGAATAACGGCTGGCCTAATAAAGACCGCCCTGGGGTGCCGCTTAATCCGGAACGGGATGGGTGGCATTGGCTTTCAGCAATGTATTACGATGATCCTATTGGACCGCCGGTTGCTTGCTTTTGGGAAGCCAAACTTGAACGGTGGCCAAGGCTTCAGGACAAGCCAGGCAATTACCCTGTTTCGCGCGGTTTTTGCTACCTCAGCCCCGTCGCCACGCCAGCGGAAATCGCCGCAAAGGACGCCCGCATCGCGGAATTGGAAGCGGCGCTGAACGACGCAAAGCAGCATTTTGTGGCCGATGAACCGCTCAAAGCATTCGTTGAAATCTGCGCCGCGCTGACAGGAGGGAAAGATGGCTGAAGATCAACCAGAACTCTTCACATATGAACCGCCACCCCAAGACCCCGCTTTACCACCAATGCGCCACGGCCCTGGGAAAGCCGTTCATCCAGAGGTACGGCGGCAGCGGGAAGCATACATAGAAGCCGCCCTAGAACGCGGCGAAACCCTGGTGCAGATTGCCCGCGCGGCTGGTGTCGCGGTGGACACTGTAAAGCGGTGGCGTGACAAAACACATTTTTCGACAAAATTCGAAAACAGGTTCGATAAAGAGCGTAAATGCCTGTCTTGCCTGGAAATGTTTTGGTCTGAAGGCCCACACAACAGAATGTGTGCGGATTGCAGATTAAAGAAAGGCAGTAATCCTTATGAACCTGGCGCGCATGGGACGCCCGGCAGACAGCGTGGCCGGTTATAAAAAAGACCCGGCACAGGGCCGGGTCAGTTTGAAGGGAGAAAACGTCATGCTGCCCCAGGGGGCAGCGGCACTATATCACTTCTTGCGGGCTTTGCCAGCCTCACTAAGTGCAATGGCCAAAGCCTGCTTTTCAGACTTCACCATAGGCCCTTTCTTGCTGCCCGAGTGAAGTTTACCGGCCTTATATTCGCCCATGACTTTGCCAATTTTCTGCTGGGCTTTGGTGGGTTTCTTCATATCAATTTTCCGCCATATCTTTCGCTTTGGCCTCGACTTCATCGACGCGGCGAAGCCATCCGCGTCCAAACACATCAAAGGTTTTCAGCGATTTATAGAACCGCCGCCGTTCTTCTGCGTACTGGCGGATTAGAGATAGTGTGTCCTGTTCCGCAACCGCCGCCAGAGTTTTTTTACCAATGCTTCCGTCGATTTGACTGCCGACAATTTCTTGCAGCATCCGGCCAGCACGACTAACGCCTGCATTAACGGCCATATCAAACACAGATAAATCAAGGCCATCAGGTAGCCCATCGCCAGCAATGCGGTCCCAGTAATGGCGACGATAAATTTCTTCAACATGTCCATCTGATATGCTCCTCAATTCATCTTTCGTTGCCGGTCTGCCTAGGAAATTACTGTAGGTGGTAAGCGTTATGCCCTTCATCGTGGCGCCGCCTGGATCATCCCTGTGATCGGACCAAAGCCCTTCATGGTGAAGAACCACTTCCAGGCAAGCAGAGAAATTACCCTTCATCGGCGCCGCATCGCCTCCACCACGGCGGGGGCTATCTTCTCTGCCGAACGCCCAATGACGTAGCCACCAAGCCCGATTTCCACGATAGACCACAGCTTCAGCGCCTCTGCTTCCGAAATACCAGGCGCGCTATAACCCATCCAACGGGCCACAATCATCCCCACCAGCACCAGCATAACAATTGGGCGCCATGTGGCGGTTAGCCAATGCTCTGACTGCGCTTCGGTCTTCACAATATCAGCGGCGGCCTGTTCAATCTGGGCGCTGCGCTGCATCAACATCATTTGCGCTTCGGCTTCAGCTTTGGCCTGCCCTTCCGAATCGGGGATAACCTTTTTGATGATGTCCCCCAGGATAGGGGCCAGCACAGGCAACAGGGCGGCAATCATTCGTCATCCACTTCTTCTGACTTGATCCACATTTCTGAGTAAGCCTGATCCGAAAGGCCCCGCAGCACAGCGTGGGAGTAGGGGACAGCGCCGTATTTATACCCGGCTGGCGTTTCCCAAACCACCATGATCGCAACCGCTCCATCTGCCAGTGCGGTGGAAATCATCTGCTGGGCAGCCTCGGCAAACCCTACTTCATGGTGTTCGCCAGGCTCATCGCTATCGACCACCTTTATTCGGCGCATATCTACCCCCGTCCGGCTTTCTTCCGTACACGGCCACAGATTAGCTGCCCCCGGAACCAGGCGGCCCCGTCTGAAACTTCACAAATTTCAGGGGGCATCATGACGCCATCTTTCCAAGACAGCACGATAAAGCCTTGGTTCTGGTGGCCAGGAATGCCCAGGCGATAATGGAACTGCGGCCAGGTAGGGTCGCCAAGCATCCCGCACTGCACGCCCCAGATGCGCTTTGACCAGTGATTAAGGGGGCGAACATCCAGGGCGTGGGTGTCACCACTGATAATGGTGCGCCCAGACTTCATGGCGTTGTTATACCCGGCATGGATGCCACCGTGGTAACGGTGAACCATGGACACATCGCCAACATCCAGCCGGTAGCACATGGGCCAGTCTGGGAACTGGTCTTGCAGGGTAAAAGCGCCCATGCCCTCAAAGGCTGCGGCATTGGCGCTTAGAAACTTGTCATAGCGGTCATCGTGGTTGCCCCGAACCCAATAGCATTCCGGATCGCCAGCTGCTTCACGGATGTCCCGCAAATGGGTTTGGGCGGCGGCTAGTTCCTCTTTGACGTTTGGCTTCTTTACCTCTGACCACATCAACGGCGGATGGCGTGACACAGACCCCATATCCACCGCATCGCCAAGGCAGAATAAAAAACCCGGCTTTATATGCCGGGCTACATGCAACAGGGCTTCATGGGATACTGAACGGGCTTGGCTTAATGATCGCCAGTGGCAATCAGAAAAGCATATGGCGGTGCCATCTCTGATTGGCTCCAACTCCATTATCAATTCGGAATTGCGGGCCTTATCGGCTGAATACGGGATCGCCAGCGGTTCACGGCCAAGGCTGCGCGGAGAGAACCGAACATCCGGCATATTCAACAGTTGAAGCGCCCGGTTATAGCGGCGCCGGAAGGTTTGGTATGGGATGCCAAGCGCAATAGCAGCCTTAAAGATAGACCCATGAAGGCTGACGGCTTCATGGGCTTCTAAGAAGGATTTCTTGTTGTGTGGCGTCATGGCTTCAATCTAAGAGGGATTGCCTGGGGTTCACCAATGGCGAAATCATTGTTTGGCCAACCGAACCGCCAGCCCCGGCAATGCCTCTGCCAATTGCTTGTCTGATTGGGCCACGTTCCCGCGTCATATATTGCTGGAACATTTGCCTAGCGCCTGGTGAATACGCGCCATACAAAGCAGCCAACGCAGCCAGACTTTCTGGTGGAAGCGCGCCAGCACCAACACCACCGGCCAAACCAGCACCAACCGCTGCCCTGGTGGCGGTTCCACTATCCGGCACAGTTGGCGGAAGCGTGGCGCGCCCAACATCAGACAAATCTTGCATCAGTGCTTCGCCACGGGCGAACCGACCACGATCTACAGATGTATCCCCAGCGCGCACGGCAGAAGAAAGCTGAGTTGGAGTAAATACACCTTCAACTGCTCCGGGGCTTGCAGAGGCACGACTTATTCGTTTGAAGTTGGCGTAAGCCTCATCCGCCTTTTTAAGATCAGGCGCAAGATTAGGGTTTACACGCTCAAACCAATCCTGAAGAGTTCTCCTGACATCTTTGAACGCTTGCCCCAATTGGCGTTCAGACGCCACTGAAGATTTAGCGTAATCACCAGCAAGTGTTCTGATGTCAGATACTATTGTTTGATATTCACTTGGCGAAAGTTGTCCTGTAGCCAACTTACTAAATAACTTATCATTCAATTCACGCTGCAATACTTCACTCATTTGCGGCGTCAATGAACGATTAAGATTTTGCGCCAAGTCAGTCCCAAGACGCTGATCTGGCGTTAATGGCGATGAGCGGGAAATAATATCATCATATCTGTTGGAGATAATCGAACCAACAGTATCAATTAGTTCCCGACCAGCCGGGCCAGAAACAATTTTTTGCCCGATAGGTTCCAAAGCGCGATTAGCTGCGGCAGTATTGAATGTCTCAATAGATTCGCCAATTGCGCGTGACACCCGTGGCCCGATAACCGGGAACGATGTTAATGCACTTTCCGCCGCTCTTGCGGCACCACCAACAATCTGGCCAGGCGTCATTTGAACGCCTTCTTCCGCCAATTGGCGAACACCAGGCGAAATCTGCGGCGCAATTGCTCGACCAAGAGCGTAACCGATTGGCCCAGTAAGCGCGCCCAATGCGGCACCAGTGCCTACCTGTTGGGGCTTTTCTTCTGCAAAACGACCAGATGTTACAGGTTCAAGTGCCCCCATAGCGGCACCTTGAACCCCACCAACTCCGATAGACCCCATCAATGATTGCGGGTTGCGGGTTGCAAGCGCCATTGCTGTGGCCGGGATCAAGTTACCGCCAATACGGGCAACATCAACGCCAGTATCGCCAGCAGCCGCACGGCGCTGTTGGTAAGCACGCTCCCGAGATACAGTCTGTTCCTGTATCTGTTCTGGCGTTGCTGGAACCATACCAAGCGCGCGGGTAATAGGACCAATTACTGGTGCGCGATTTACTGCCTCTGTGGCGGTATTTACCGCTTCAACAATACCGCGCGGTAACATCTGTGTGAGTGCTTGCGCGCCACCCTGAACTGGATCAAACGCGCCTTGCGCGATTGATCCCATAGTTGTCACAGGCTCGGCCCCGCCAGAACGCATGTTGCGAATGGCGGAAGCCATGGCTTCCTGTGACATACCTTCTGGAAATTCTACCTGTTGGCCGGAAGGCAGGGTGACGATTGGCATAGTTATTCAATCCTTCCGGTGTTTGGATTGTAACGCAATACACGCTGCCCCTGCGCCCCTTGTTGGGTTTGCTGCGCAGGTTGTGTGGCTTCAGCCGGTGCATTTTGACGGGCGCGTTCCTGGCCACGGCGTGCGATGTCGGCAAGTTCTTCAAGAGCCTTCCGCAAGTCAGCGGGGGCAAGACCGGCATTAATCCGTGCAATTGCATTAGATGCCCGGATACCCTCTTGCTCCGTAATAGCGCCTGCGCCACGCAAGCTATTATATGCCTCAAGAAACGCTTGACCTTTAATCTGTTCAATGCGCTGCCCAAAGTCATAAGCCGCAGTCCCAGGAATACGCTGCAACGGCGAAAGAACACCAGAAGCCGTGCTGAATGAGGGGTGATTAATAACCTCATTGATTTGGTTGATTGTACGGGTAGTAGTATCAATAACAGCAGGCGCCGCAGCCCGCGCAATACCACGCGCACGCCCTTCCTGTTCCTGGGCTTCCCGTTCAGTCGTTTGGCGCGGAATATTGCCAGTCGATTGCCCGGTGCGGCCACCAATAATTTCCGTCCCGGTGCCAGTCTCAACAGTCCGAATACCTTCAGACACCCGAGCGCCAGGCGGCAATTCAGCACGACGCAATTGGCCACCAGTTGTGGAGAAATAAGGCACCACGACACGCTGACCATTCGGGCCAGTTTCTTCAACCATAATCGGCTGCAAACCAACCCGTGTCGGAGATACCCGCTCCATCAAAGCACGGAAGCCCATTTCAGGAGGCATAGCGCCAAGAATAGCGAGTTCCTGCGGGCTGAGTTGAAGGCGATTAACAGCCTGACCAGCGATAGCTTGTTGCTGTGGAGTAAGCGGCGCCCCTTGTGGTTGCCCCTGTGCCTGCGCTTGCTGCACAGGTGGCAAAGACATCCACCGGCTTACCGGCGTACCAAGTGCATCACGGGCATCCTGCCCACTCTGCAAGAAGTTCCTGACACCACCAGCACCGCCAAGCCAAGACCCCTGAAGGATGGCTTCTGGCGTTACATTTACACCACCAACATTGCGGCCAACATATTCATTCAACCCCATAGATTGAATGCGCCCAACATTCACATTCATTGCCAATTCAGCAGCCCGACGCTGGGCATCTGGATTACGCAAGAAATCTTGAATGGTGCGAACGTTCTCAAAACCAGGGATGTTGAATGTGCCACCCCATTGGCCATTCCATTCACCACGCGGGCTAATTTCACCTTGTGCCGGGCGATAAACGCCCGCATCAACCGCCAATGGTGCGCCAAGTTGGTATTGGCCAGCGTAACCCTGTTGGTTAATAACCCCAGGACCACGGGCTTCTGCGCGTGCCAAAGTATCCAAAGCCCGGTTGATTGTCGCCCGGTTGAATGGGCCGCCCGGTTCAGGCTGCGGCTCTGGTGCTTGGGCCTGTTGCGCGCCAGGTTGGGCTGGCTGTTCAGCGCCAGCGCCAGTCAGGCCACGCAGCGTTTCCATATAACGGCGCCGCGCTTCCTGTTGCTGATACAGATTAGCAACCGGCATGGCGCTTTGCATTGCACCACCTTGGCGACCAGCCAAGGAAGCAAAAGCATCTTGCAGCGCCGCAATACCAAGCAAACGGCGTTGGGCTGGCGTTAAATCCTCATACGGGTCAGGACGGCTGGATGGCTCAGATGTGCTACCAGAAGACCCGCCAAACATCGACCCAAGCGACCCACCGATACCGGAAAAAAGGGAAGAAAGAGCTTCACCCATGGGAACCCCCAATATCAGCGGAACAGAAGGTTAAACGCATTCGCCAAGCCGCCCGCAGCCTGACCAATGGTGCCGATTTGCTGCAAGGTAGATGGCGTAGTTGTGGTGGTGGTTGTTCCC